>Ga0114978_10000219_pt1 | contig 47611 bp, 50 predicted proteins | sample S_140212_EF_Meta_FD_87027 | JGI IMG/M metagenome (GOLD analysis project Ga0114978, IMG submission 87027) | Freshwater microbial communities from Lake Simoncouche, Canada to study carbon cycling - S_140212_EF_MetaG | ecosystem: Environmental > Aquatic > Freshwater > Lake | place: Lake...
GGCTGTGGGTGGGAGAATGAAACGAAAATATTGTTTGTGTTTTTAATCCCCTTGTTTATTTTTATTTTTTTGGGGGGGGGGGGGGGTTCAATCATGGTTCTTATTTTGGTCTAAAAAACGGGTGAAGCTTCTTTTAGAAACCCTATGTCTGTCAACCTAAATCTTAGTTATGGTAGGTATCATGCCAGCAAACTCAACAAAATCTGTTTGCTGGAATATTGTGCATAAATAAAGAAAAATATATCAAATTGAGCACAACTTGCAGCGGTGGCGCATATGTGCGATCAGAAGACTAGCCTGCAATCTGCAGGTAGGGTGCGATAAGTTAAGGACCGCTTGAACCCGATAGCATCAATTTACCGGTTGCAACCATCAGAATAGTCTTGGCATTTGCGAGATTGCTACCATCTCTGGCTAGGCTTCCTTCGACAGTCAACATGTCATCGGTTTTTAGCGAGTCACGTTTCCAGCCTAAGCGAAGCAGCGCATTTGGACCGCCCAGTTCAAGAGCCCAATTCACGACTGCTCCCGTCTTGGCGTCTGGCACATCTATATAGATAAAAATATGCGGATTGGTCCACTCGACCTTCGTGACCTTACCGGTCAATGAAATAGTCTTAGCCGCGTCATATTGCGCTGGAAAAGAGTGATGGGCTGCGGCAGGCAGCGCAGTTATGAGCATGCTGGCGATCAACCCAAATAGGGCAGTTCTGATGGTAGTTTTCATGTGGTTTCCTCAATCTATCAGGAGTCAGTTAATAGCAATCGATACATCTAAATGTTTGCAACCATTATTCAAGTTTCATACGCTCGACGAACTGTTCATTTTCCAAACAGATTTCGTCTATTAACTCAGCATCGACGACCAGGCGCTGTTTTAGCGTGGCTGTCCATGGCTTGGTATAAGCCGTTGGGTCATCGACAGTTACCTTGATTTCGAGGTGACCGTAGTCGAGGCGTGTGATTTCTTCCCGCACTTTTGCAGCTTCTGTGATAACACTGCCATGCCAATCGATCCAGGTATCGTTGCGCACGCCGATTGTGTCGATCACCAAGGTATCGCCAGACCATTGAGCCGATGAATATCCCTGCCACGACGGCGATGGGGCATCAGGTAAGGGCCGTGCATCTGTGAATACCTGACGATAGCCGGCATTCATTTCATTAAGCACCACCAAAATATCTGCTGTGTGTACAAACTTCAGCAGATGCGGAAGTCCATACGCGCGCAGAAAGTTATCTGGCAGGCACCGTATGTGAGGATCATTTATGGCGAGGTTCGCTGTGCGTTCTGCAACAATGGGTATAAGCCAGGGTTGATAGGGCAAGCCTTCCGGAAGATCAACACCCATACTTGCCATGTGACGCGAGGAAGAAAGGTTGTCAACGCTACTGGGAGTCTCTTCACCCTCGGGCGTACGATCGGAAATCCAGATACCAGAAAAATCAGGCTTGTTACCAGGCATTCTAGGGGTTGGAGCCTGCATATCTACTTTACCGTCTATCCTTGGCGCTCCTGCTGTCGGAGTGTTTAGCCACTGCGCAGACAGGGGAGTTAATACAAGGGATGAACCCAAAATGACAAAGAGAACAGGACGAACCAAGGCCAACCTATAGTTTTGTATGCTCATTTTACTTTTGTGCGCCTCTCATTAAATTAGCCAATGGTGCAATAAAACCTAACACCAACCTCGACATTAATATCACACAACTGATGATTACTGCTATAAACCCCAACAGAAACTTATTACTTGAGTATGTATTAGCATTAAGCGCGATAGGCTCACCATAACCATGGTCTTATCAGTTGTTCCATAATTCTTGTTACAAGCACCTTATGACTACGAGAATTGGCTTGTAAGATCTTTTTATTTTGCGCCACTGCGCTATTTAACGGGGCTAGTAGTAAAGTCATCAGCGATACCAGCGGGAGGTGAGGACCGAGGTGGCGCATTGAGTTTTTATTTTTTATTATTGCTCCAGAATTTAATCAATTGATGTCATTGCCGGGTACTAAGCCCTAGTGCCTGGTCAGATAATCGGCGACTATTTCTTGCTCTACCAGCACCACTACAGCTCCGTTTATACCATATCATCCACCAAGGCCTTCCGCTGTGCACGGTTCCACGACAGCCGCGAACACAAGAAGTGTGGAGCAGGCTGAAAAGCCAAGACTGGCAACCAGTAGAAACTTCAAAAAAAAGGTGAACTCCATGCACGTATCCTGAAAAACGGCGATGTATCTATCCCCGTCATATTTATGCTGCTTACCAGCCATTCGATTACTGCATTATTTAGAAATTGAAACGAATAGCAGCCGTATAACTGCGACCCAGATTGCCACAAACGTTACTCAGGTTTAAATCGAATTACAAAGACTTAGATACAACCGGAGTTAAAAAAGGAAGGGGATACGGTCGAGCACACCTTGAAAGATTGGTGTTTGTGGAAATTACCAACCGTGGATTCACGCGGAAAACAAGGAAAAGCTCTTGCAATGAGCGTCCTCAAAAAAAATTGCAACCATAAAAAAAGGGCTACATCTCTGTAACCCTTTATTAAAGTTGGTGCCGGCACCAGGAATCGAACCCGGGGCCTACTGATTACAAGTCAGTTGCTCTACCAGCTGAGCTATACCGGCAAAAATCTTTGTTCCTTCTAATTACACGTCAGTTGCTGCTTTTCATACCAGCGCTGAGCTGTAGCAGCAAAAATCTTTGTTCTTTGGCTAATTTATGACCAAGTTAATTGTCATCGTCACGCTATAACTGCTTAACCGACCGCGACCTTTATGAAGGCGGGCATACTACCAATCTACGTCCTGTCGGGCAATCTTTTGCGTTACACTTGTTATCTGTTTTTTTGTTTTGATGGGTATTCGTGTGTCTCAACCAGCCTATATTCCAATTGCCGATGCACTTTCCACAACACCTGCATGGCAAGCTCTGCAATCGGCATTACATCATTTAAAAATTGCCAAACCCCGTATCGCGAATTATTTCAGTCAGCATCCTGATCGCTTTGAAAAATTCAGTTTGAGCGCTGCAGGAATCTTACTAGACTACTCAAAAAACCAGATATCGGAAGAAATACGCACTCTTTTGATCCAGTTGGCAGAGCAAGCCGGGATGCAGCAGGCCATTGCTGCAATGTTTAACGGTGAACTAATCAACAATAGCGAGCAACGTGCTGCCTTGCATGTGTCTTTGCGCAGCCCATACAAAGTCACAGCCTGTGAACAAGCAGTGCATGCCACACTTAACCAAATGGAAACTTTCGTGCAGCAGTTATCCAGCGGCGAGCGGCAAGGCTTCGACGGAAAACCCATCAAAGATGTGATAAATATCGGTATAGGTGGCTCCGATCTGGGGCCCGCTATGAGTTATCAAGCCCTGGCACCTTTTCATGTGGAACATTTGCGCTGTCATTTTGTTTCCAACGTTGATCCCGCTCATCTGGCGAGCACATTACAAACCCTAAACCCAGCCACCACTTTGTTTGTGATTGCATCCAAAACATTTACCACACTGGAAACCAACCTCAATGCCCAAGCAGCACGAGCATGGCTAATTAGTGCAGGTTGCGTTGAACAAAATTTGGCTCGGCATTTTGCTGCGGTGACAACGAATACCGAACTAGCTGTTGCATTTGGCATTGCCCCAGCCAATATTTTTCCAATGTGGAACTGGGTTGGTGGACGCTATTCATTGTGGTCTGCAATTGGTCTGCCCATTGCGCTGGGTGTTGGCATGGAGAATTTTCGCGCGCTGCTGCGCGGAGCGCATGCCATGGACGAACATTTCCATAACGCACCACTGGCGCACAACATGCCTGTCCTCATGGCGCTGCTTAGCTTGTGGTATTGCAATTTCTTAGGTGCAGAAAGCCAGGCCATATTGCCTTATGCACAAAATCTGCACCTGTTCCCGGCTTTTTTACAACAACTCGATATGGAGAGTCTGGGTAAACAAGCACGAAAAGATGGCACATCACTTGATATTACCAGCGGCAGTATTGTGTGGGGCAGTGCGGGCACCAACGGACAACATTCATTTCATCAATTATTGCATCAAGGTACTCATCTAATTCCAACCGATTTTATTGCTGTAGTCGAAAGCGCCACTGACAATGGTCAACAACACCAACATTTATTAGCCAATTGTTTTGCACAAAGCCAGGCACTGATGGATGGTAAAACCCTGGAGAGCGCAACTATTGAATTACGCATGCAAGGTCTTAGTGAACAAGAAGTAGCTACACTCGCTCCACACAAGGTCATCCCGGGTAATCGACCAAGCAACACTTTACTGCTAAAAAAACTTACTCCAGAATCACTGGGAGCTTTAATTGCACTTTATGAACACAAGGTTTATGCGCAAAGTGTGCTGTTGCAAATAAATGCATTCGATCAGTGGGGTGTTCAATTGGGCAAAGACTTGAGTGTTAATGTTTACAAGGCGCTTACTGCTGTAGAGCAATGCACTGCATTCGATGCATCCACCAATGCCTTGATAAATCTGGCACGGATCTAATACGGGATAATTTCAACAAATTACGCAAGAGTATTTATCAAGCGCTTGCGCAATAGTCGTTATTAGTTACAAATTCAATTTTTTAAAACGAGGTAAGCATGAAGTTAGCGCAGGGTTTGTCTAGGCTGGGCACTGAATCAGCTTTCAAAATATTGGCTAAAGCCAAAGCTTTAGAGGCACAGGGACGCAGCATAGTTAATCTGGGCATCGGCTCACCCGATTTTCGAACACCGGCCAACATTGTTGAAGCAGGAAAAAAAGCAATTGATGACGGCTTTCATTTTTATACACCCGCCAAAGGTTTGCCCGAATTAAGGGAAGCAGTGGCAAACGACATCCTCAAATATCGCGGTGTAAAAATCGACAAGGAAAATGTAATGGTGGTGCCCGGCGGCAAACCAACCATGTTTTTCGCCATCATGATGTTTGGTGAACCGGGTGCCGAGATCATGTATCCCAATCCGGGCTTTCCTATTTACGAATCGATGATTAATTTCACAGGCGCCAAACCTGTACCAATCGAACTGCTGGAGTCTTCCGGTTTTGGTTTTGATCCCGACCGTGTATTGGCACAGATCACGCCCAATACTCGGCTCATCATCATTAACACGCCGGCCAATCCAACCGGTGGTGTGCTCGAACGTGCGGCCATCGATCGTTTTGTGCAAGGGCTGGAGAAACATCCGCATGTGACGCTGCTGGCTGATGAAATTTATGCCCGGCTGACCTACGACGGGCTGCCGCATGTCAGCTTTATGGAATATGAATCCATTCGTGATCGCACTATTTTGCTGGATGGCTGGAGCAAAACTTACTCTATGACCGGTTGGCGTCTGGGCTATGGCGTGTGGCCAAAGTCACTGATCGATCACGCCGAACGTTTACAGATCAACAGTAACTCCTGCCCTTCAGCACCTATACAACGCGCAGGAATCGAAGCGCTGAACGGCCCGCAGGATGCAGTGGCAATGATGCTGCAAACATTTGATGAACGCCGCAAACTTATTGTGCAACTGTTGAATGATGTGCCGGGTTTTTCTTGCATCATGCCCAAGGGTGCTTTTTATGCCTTCCCTAACATTAAAGGTACCGGCATGCTTTCCAAACAACTGGAAGAACTGCTACTAGAAGAAGCCGGGGTTGCAACTGTTGCAGGCACTAGCTTCGGCCATCTTGGTGAAGGGTATATTCGTTTCAGTTACGCCAGCAGCACCGAAAACATCCGGGAAGCTTTACGCCGGGTCAAAGAGTTTATGGCGTCGCGTTGATTTCCAAGAATGAGCCAAGCGTTTTTAGAAAGCCCTTCCGGCTGGGTGTGGTGGAGGGCTTTTTTGGTCGTCAGTGGAGCTGGCAAGCGCGACATGATTACGCCAGCTTTTTGACAGCGCAGGGTTTTAACAGCTACATCTATGCACCCAAAAATGACGGATATTTTCGCAAGCAATGGCAAGTGCCCTGTCCGGCCGATCATCTGCAACAATTACAACAACTGAGTCGGTACTACCAACAACAGCAACTGGATTTCGGGATTGGATTAAGTCCTTTTGAGCTGTACCGGGATTTTTCAGCAAGCAATCGCGCGCTACTGCAACTCAAGCTAGAACAGATCAATACCATTGCGCCACAAACCCTGTGCATTCTGTTTGATGACATGATGGGCAATCTGAATGATCTGGCGCAGGTACAATTGGAGATTGTGGATTTTGTGCGCAGCAATAGCTCAGCACAATCCTTTGTTGTATGCCCCACTTATTATTCTGACGACCCCCTGCTAACCCGCCATTTTGGTGCACAGCCCCAGCATTATCTGGACGATCTAGGCAAAGGTCTGGCACAGGATATCGATGTATTCTGGACCGGCCCCAAAGTAATTTCTGAGTTTTATCCACGTGAGCATTTATTGGCAGTTGCCCAAAGACTGGGCCGCAAACCGCTGCTGTGGGATAACTATCCGGTCAATGATGCCAAACGGCTCACCAATTTTTTGCATTTAAAACCTTTCATCAATAGGGCAAATTATTTGCAAGAACTAACCCTGGGTCATTTGGCCAATCCGATGAATCAGGCGTACCTGTCGCAATTGCCCTTGGTTTCGCTGGCAGCGCTGTATACGGATAAACCGTCTAGCGCTAGTCAGGCTTTTACCGAGGCATGGCAGACCCTATGCTCACCCGAACTGGCAACGGCCTTGCAAGAAGATGTGGAACTTTTTCATACCGTGGGTCTGGCAGGCATTAGCGCCCAAGACCATAAACTGTTGGTTAATAAATATGTAAAATTTCAACCCCACGTTATGGCAGTAGAAGTACTAGATTGGCTTCAGGGTAACTATAGTTTTGATCCAGCCTGTTTAACTTGAATTCATCTCAAATTTAGGCGACATCTGAATAATCAAGTGACGTCAAGGTGCAGAAATTTTTTGAATTTCACATGAAGTTTCATTCGCTTGAATACTCATTAATTAGTTCATGGCTAGGGCTCGCACACGTCGTGTCTTAGCTCCGATGTACTGTGCCTGAGTCACTAAAGCAAAAAAAAACGGGACACTAGGCCCCGTTTTTTTATTCACTTAACGTGTTCTAAAAAAAGGTGTTAGAGCCGAAACTCGCCCACCTTAATCCTTAGAAGTTGTAGTTCAAGCTCAGCTGATAACGACGACCTTCAAGATCGTAGTTGTCGCTTAAAGACTGTGAACCACCACGGTTACCGTAGCTCGCTATGATAGGCGGATTCCTGTTAAACAGGTTCTGCACATTAAACGAAGCATTCCAGGTAGAACCATTGCTCATCTCACCGTTGTAACCAAGCTGGCCATTAAACCAGGTGTTGGAAGCAACGCTATTGTCGTCCACATCACGTCCTTCAATCCAAGTAGTATTAAGAACAGTGTTGTCGATGTAACGACCTTGCAGCATAAAGGACATAGATCCAAGGCTGTAGTTAGTGGTAATTAAGCTGGTGAACTGCGGTGTACCCGTACCACCTTCAGAGTGAGTAGAAACCGCACCAGGTGCTGACACGTTGGAGCGCTCGATAATGTAACCCATCAGGCCACGCACCGAAAAAGATTCAAACTCACTGGCGAAAAAGTCTGGTTCGGTACGGTAAGCACCTTCGAAATCCACACCTTCTACACGAGCCGAGGCTGAGTTCTGGAAGTAGTTGAATACTTTTTGCAGCCCGCCACCAGCATCACGCTCAATGAATTTACATTGCGCTTGAACACCAGCATAACACTCGTCAGTAATACGCTGAGCACCCAAGCTACCAACGGCATCTATAATTTCTACCTGATACCAGTCAGTAGATAACTGCAAACCGTCCAGCCAAGATGGCTGATACACGATGCCCGCTACTACTGTATTGGCTCGTTCTGGTTTGAGATCGGGGTTACCGCCACTTACGGTGGTGATGGAAGTGGACGCACCGTTACGGGTAGGATCGTTTACGGTACCACCGCCACCTTGTGCATCCAAACGTTCGGAAAAGGTTGGTTCTCTCACGTCAAGTGACTTGGTGGCACGCACACGCAGATCAGCAAACACTTCAAACTCTAGGCCAATTTTCCAGGTATCAATTTTACCCGTTCTGGAATAGTCAGAACGACGTGCAGCCATAGAGCCGCCTACCGCTTGATTGCCAGAAGTAGATTCCCAGATTGGCGCCTGTAGCTCACCAAAATATTCAGTAACGTCGTAACCACCCGCCAGTAAAGGCACAGTGGAGAAGGCGTGCATGTTGGCACTGCCAGTTGTGTAGTTGTGAGAAATACCTTTAATACCCAACTCAGGAGCGTTCAAAGGTGGGCCCACATCTTCTACGATCTGGCCACCCTGTGTCGTTGCACCATCGGTCATGGATTGTTCACGATAGTTCACACCACCAGCAAAAGAAACAGGACCATAACCCCAGCCCTCGTAGACTTCGCCTTGTAACAATACTTCAGCGAAATCCTGGTTGATGTTGCCAATTCCGAACTTGTCGGTACCGATATAGTCGATAGCAGCTGCGCTGATGTTACCGTTACCCATTACGTTATAAGGTACGCAGCCATTGATGGTGCCGTCATCCGTACCAATAGGGGAAGGCAAGGGCACACGTGCTGGAGCAGGCTGACCACTTTGCTGAGCCGTGGCGATTCTCCAATCACTTGTATCAGTAAATTTGCCTTGTACTACGGGCGCGGCTGCCAATTGAGCAAGCGTTGGGTTAACCATAGTTACACGGCACACGATAGCACCGGCTGGATTACGAACTGCGTCCATAGCCAAGAACATGCGGTCAACACGGGTTTTTTCATAAACCTGCGATTTTTTCTCAGACTCACCAGACTGAATGTTGCCACTCAAGGTAAAGTCGTTGGGCAGATCTGCACTAAAACCTACTGACCAAGACTGCGTACTCAGTACGTTATGGTCGCGCTCATTAGCACCAATTTCGGGCACGCCGTAGAAAGAACCAAGCTTACCCACCGACAGGAAGGGTATATTGCCTGCGACCATTGCCGCTTTGACATTGGCTGGCAAATAGGCGTTATCTTGGAACACAGTAGCATTTCCCAAACCACCAAGCTCATAGTTGGAGCGACCATCTTCACCATTAGACTCGGAACGACCGGCCAGGGCCTGGCCATAGACAGTAATGTTATCGGTCAAATCGTATTGCAAACCCACGAAGCCGGAACGACCAACTACTTCCTGCCCATTAATACCGCCAGCACCAAATGCGCGATTGTGAATTATGGATTCTGGACCACCAGACATAGATTGCGTACCGCCGATCGCTGTTACATCACCATTAATAAACGGAGTGATATTGGCGCCATCTGGGGTGAAACGCATACGGTTGAGGCCGCTGGCCAAAAACGCTGTATTTTGCGCTGCTGTATAGAAATAAGGTGTGAGCAGACTAGGAGTACCTACGCCCGGGCTGACAATCAATCCATACGGTGAAGTCACCGAAGAGGTAACCCATGGCAAGGTTAAACGTTGTGGCACACCCGGAGTTGCTGCAAAAGAGACGAATTTAGGGTTGGTTACATGGCCCCAGCGTTGGAAATAGTCAGAACTCAGAGTTTCTGGTTGACGCTCGATTTGATTGATGTATTTGGAGTCAAAAGAAGCAATCACATTCAAACGCTCACCAAACTGTTTACCGCCAGCAACAGAGAAGTTATAACGTTGGCCGTCACCTACTTCGGTAATACCTGTACCTGTTGAAATTTTGAGACCCTGGAATTGACGATCTATGATGAAATTGGTTACGCCGCCGAGTGCGTCAGCACCGTAAGCGGCAGAAGCGCCGCCGGTAACCACATCTACGGTACGAATCAATGCTGTTGGCAAGGTATCTACGTTTACAGAACCGGCTTTATCGCCTGGTACTACACGTGAACCATCCAGTAGTACCAACGTACGGTTGGCACCAAGGCTGCGCATGTTTAAGAAAGAACCACCAGCTGAACCGAACAGCGCTCCGCCGCCGCGTTGTGCTGATTGTGTTCCAAAAAATTGTGGCAAAGTTCCCAGCTGCTCGCTGACAATCCCGCCTGGATCGATATCGGTTAATTCAGTAAGTGTAATTGCAGTTACTGGTGTTGGTGCCGCCATACCGTCAGTGGTACGAATACGTGAACCGGTAATTTGAATCTCTTCCAGTGCTTCTGCTGCATTTATAACTGGGGACATGACCAGACCTGCAGCAATTGCAGAGACAGACAGCGCTAGCGCTTTGATTTTGAATCCCCTGAAGATTGATTTTTGCATCAACTTTCTCCTCGATGATGAGTGTTTACATTAATAAAATAGCCCTTGCGGGATATTAAGTACAGGTGGATAACAAAAAAACCATTTAATAACATGCACTTACTTGAGCGTAGGCGCTATGAAATCCTTTTCCGATTTTTTTTAAGGATGCTGACTATATTAAACACAACTTTTAAAACGCTGAAAACGCTGAAAACGCTGTAGGATGTAAGCCAACTAATTTTTTAGGTATCTCCCCCTAGGTAGATTTGAAGCCAGCAGACCCTAAATGTCAATCCAAATCTGGCATATGGGTATGTGAACCCAGCAATTCTGATAAAAATTACCACTAATTTTGGTAAAAATTACCACATAATTTGAGTGCTTTATCCTCAGCAACACACCCTATAGACTTCTGCTTAAAGACCCCTACTTGTCTGAGCCCACCCCGCATGGAAAACACCCACACCCTGACCACTTTATTGGGCCATCAAATCACGGTTTTTAAAGGGGATCATATCGCAGACAAAATCGCCCACCATGGCCTTTATGAGAGGGAAACCCTCAACTTTTTACTCGCCTTAATGGAGCGAATCCATCATCCGGTGGTGCTGGATATAGGAGCCAATATTGGCAACCACACCTTGGCCTTTGCCACCCGGGCCACACAGGTACACGCTTTTGAGCCTATCGAGATCATCTACAACCTGCTTAAGCAGAACGTTAGTCAAAACAAACTCGCCAATGTAAGCGTCTACAATTTTGCTCTGTCGGACACCGCGGGAACAGCCACAATCTACATGGAGCAGGCTGGCAATATAGGGATGTCCAGTTTTGACCAGCGCGCCAAGGGCGGGGAAGCGGTAACGGTAACCAAAATGCGCGGCGACGACTTTGCTGCAAACCAGCATCTGGTCAAACTGGATCTAGTCAAAATTGATGTGGAAGCCCATGAAGTCTTCGTTTTACGTGGGTTGATGCAGACACTACGCGCCCACCGTCCTTTTATCACCATGGAATGGAACGACCCGCTCACTATAGAACGCCTGAGTGGCTCGCCTGAATTGAATTTTTTGTCCGAGAACTACCAGATTTACGTGCTGGGCAACAACTATGACCGTGCCTGGTGGTTGGGTCAGTCTTTTGCTTTTATCCAACGAAAATTCACCCGCGCTTTTCGAAAGCGTAAAGCCGTGCTCTACCCTTTTAATCCCAGCAAGCTTTATGACAATCTGTTACTTATCCCCAACGGCAAAGAAACCGTGCTCGAGCAACTGGATATTGACCGCCGCTTGTAAGAATTTAATTCAGAACTTACCTCTGCAGGCAACAATAAGTTGCGAGGCTCGGCATGTTGCTCAATGGCTTGTCGGGAGGCGGCAATGCACCCCTGCTCCTTTACCGTTGTTGTTGTAATTGTTGTGCTTGTTTGGTGATGTTGGCGCGTTCTATCAAATAGGCTCGAATATCTTCAGCATCTTGCGCGCTAATAATTTCAGCAAAAGAGGCCATACCATTTTGTGCTCGCGCACCCTCCAGCACGATGGCAGCAAACAGTTCTGGACTAGCCAAAGCAGGCGACAAAGCTAACTCTGGAAACAGACCACGGCGAAACACCCCCCCAGAATTACCCACATCGCCGTGACAGATGATGCACGAATCTTGATAACTGTTCTGACCAAGCGCAATTTGTTCGGCACTGGCGCTTGATGGGGGCGGATTTAACGTTGGCGGCGTGAATGCTATTGATGGTGGTAACTGCGTATTTGCTCCCAGTTTGAACACCAGCAGCCGCGAATAATCAGGTGCGTAGTAATTGGTTGTGGAGCGTCCGGCGACTACTGCCAGGTACTGCTCACCGTTTACCGCATAAGTCACCGGTGCTGCAACGATGCCGGTTTGGGTGTCGATTGATTGCCACAGCTCTGCACCGTTATCGGCATCATATGCCGCTATACCGTTCTGATTACCTTTAAACACCAAGCCACCTGCCGTTGCCAACATGCCCGCTGCCGCACCCGGTATACGCCAAGCTTCTGCCTGGGTAACTGGATTCCACGCCACCATGAAAGAACCACTGGGTAAATCGGCAGTAGCGTTGGGTCCTAGTTCAGCAACGCCGGCAGCCGGATCAATACCCAGATTGGAGACCAGCGGATTGGGATCCCAGCTACGATCGTAAGCATAGACCAAAGCGTTATTGCTAGCAGACAGATACACCAAACTTGTATCTGGATTAAACGCCATCGGATGCCAGTTATGCGCACCAGCTGATGAAGGTTGCACAGCAAAGGCCTTGCCAGTTTTATCATAGCGCGCTGCCGGGTTTTCAAGCGGACGACCCGTGGTTTGATCTATGCCAGTGGCCCAGTTGACCGCAGCAAAATTTTTAGCCGAAATAAACTCGCCTGTGGCAGCATCGAGCACATAGAAGAAACCATTTTTCGGTGCCTGCATCACCACCTTGCGTTGCACACCATCAATGGGCAGCTCTGCAACCATGATCGGTTGCGTGGCAGTGTAGTCCCAAGTTTCGCCTGGTGTAGTCTGGTAATGCCAAACGTAGGAGCCGTCGTCAGGATCAAGCGCAACAATAGATGACAAAAACAGATTGTCGCCACCACCGGGACTGCGAATGTCTTGATTCCATGGCGAACCATTGCCGGTGCCGATGTAAAGCAGATCGAGGTCAGCATCATAGGCCATCGAATCCCACACCGTGCCACCTCCACCGAGCGCCCACCATTCGCCATTCCAGGTGTTAGCAGCCATCGCCATGCTGTCGTTTTCGAAACCTAAGGAGGGGTCACCCGGCACGGTAAAGAAACGCCAAAGCAGTGCGCCAGTTTGAATGTCGTAGGCCGACACATACCCCCGCACGCCGTATTCCGCACCGCCATTGCCAATAATGACTTTGCCTTTAACCACGCGAGGCGCGCCCGTGATTGAATACGATAAATCATGCCGAAGCAGAGTATCGGTTTCCCACACTTTAATGCCGGTAGCAGCATCCAATGCAATCATGCGGCCATCAATGGTGCCAACAAACACTTTGCCATCGCGCAGAGCTGCGCCACGATTGACCACATCACAACATGCACGCACACCCCACTCACCCGGCACTTGGGCATCAAATTCCCAAAGCGAAGCGCCGGTGACTGCATCGTAGGCCTTTACATTGCTCCACGCCGTGGTCACATAAATTACGCCATCCACTACTAGCGGTGTAGATTCTTGACCACGCGGTATTTTGAAATCGGCATACCACGCTAAACCCAGTTGTTTGATATTAACGCGGTCGATTTGTGCCAGTGGACTGTGATGTTGTTCGTCATAGGTGCGGCCAGTCGACATCCATTGTTCTGGTTCGGCAGTGGCGGCGACCATACGCGCTTCATCTACTGCGGCAAATTGTTGCGAGCCCGATGGTAAATCACCTGCAGCAACTGCTGTGGGTGCAGTTGCTACAATTGATGTAGTAGCAGATTGATCACAGCCGCCCAATAACAGCAGTGAAACTGCCAGTAATACCTTAGTTATAAGTTTCATTGTGTTCTCCCTGTCCGCATAGATAGGCAAGGAGCTTAACGCAAGCACTCCCCTCTACTCAAATTAAAGACGATAGCGCACACCAACTTCCAGTGATCTGCCCGCTTCTGGCGCAAAGCCGCGCAGGTATGATGTAGCGAGTCGAATCTCAGTATTACCTAGGTTAAGGCCTTTAACAAACACTAGAACTTCGCTAGCACCAGTTGTAAAAGTGTAGTCAGCACCAGCATCAATCCTGGTGTAAGCGTTGGTAACAAGTTCAAAATCTCCCGGCTTGTTCTGCTTTACTGCATGCTGCAAAGACAAAAAGGCTGTCCATTGACTACCCTCCAAATTCAGATCCAACCCAACTCTGGCAGGTGGCATGCGTGGCACAGCACCCGCATCAGCAAATTTACCGCGCATGACATCTCCAAATAAACGTAGAGAAACGACGTCGTTAATCTGCAGATTGGTGTCAATTTCTATCCCGGCAAAACTTGCATCCAGTTGTTGGTAGAGACGAACTGGCCTGCCCTGCACCTGTGCACCTGTTGTGATTTGACCGATGTAATCAGCAAAATCATTGTAGAAAACAGTGAAGGTCGTAGCGAACTTTTCGTAGCCCAGTGCTACGCTGAAATCGGTATTCACAGAGGACTCTTGCTTGAAATCAGGCGAGCCAATTTCGCAGGAACTTGTGGCCAGATGAATGACACAGTCAGCGGTAGAAGTGAGGCCAAAATTTGAATATAACTCTTCAATGGAAGGGGCGCGTTCGGATGCAGATAGTGCCAAACCTAAGGTGATTGGTTCGCTTACATCCCACAAAGCTGAGGCAGAAAAACTAGTGGTCGCAAAGTCTCTGCTCGGGGCAGCTCCATGCTGGGGACGATAAACATCGCGATTGCCACGCGCACCAAATTCCAGCGTCACTGCAGGAAAATGATAATCTTCCACTACAAAGAAACCGCGCGAGTCGATGTCGGAAACCGGGATGAAACTTTCCAGCCCCACCGCACCAAATTCTTCCATGCTGTCTTGCAATCCCAACACACCATGCCAACCGGCCATCTCGGTGAGTGTTATTTGCAGGCGCTGTTGCCAAGATTCATTACTAAAGCGCGTACCTACAATACCAGGGCCTTCGATTTCGGCTTGCGCGTAGTCGGTATAACTGAGTTTGTAATTGAGCGTTTCTAGCCACGGTTGCAACTCGTGCCATTGGGTCTGCAAATCATAACGAGAACGTTCCATCGCGATGGCAACATCCTCTTCCTCTGGTTCTTCGGCTAAAGCTTCTTCAAAAATAGCCTGAGCACCTACCGGTAAACCGTAGTTGTTGTCGAGGCGACTGACAGCAAGCCCGAAATAGCCATTGCTGTTTACCCATGAGCTACCCGCGGTCCAATTATTAGTGCTGCCAGCGCTATTGGGTATATGGCCTGCTTGGGTTGGTACTACTTGACCAGGTTGCAGATACGCACGATCAACAGCAAAAGCTGGAATTTCGAGATCATTCCAGTGCCGTTGCAGCGCATCGAAATGCCAGACCAAATTACCTGTTGGCACGTCTAGACTACCAACCACAGTATTCAAATCGGCGGCAGTAGCGTGCCTGGTTTCCACGGCAAAGGCCGCTTCCTGCGGCAAACTGGTAGCAATCCTGCGATCGATTACATTCACCACACCGCCAATTGCACCACCGCCATAAAGCAAAGTTGACGGCCCGCGTAATACCTCAATGGCATCTGCCAGAATGGCCTCCACTGTCATCGCATGATCTGCGGAATTACCAGATGCATCGGCATTGGACATGCTGTTGGTGAGATTCATCACACGGCGACCACTTTGACCACGAATCACGACTTGGCCTACCGCCGGCCCAAATGAGGCATTGTTGATACCAGGCTGGCTGGCTAGTGTATCGCCGAGCGTGGCCTTAGCAGCTGCATGCAAGTCGTCGTTGGCCAGCACTGTAACCGGTAATGCGGTTGCGGAACTGCGCACATGCAGAGCAGTGGTGATCAATTCGTAAATTTCATTCTCCGCTGCGTTGACTGTTGATATACCACAAACACCCAAGGCAAATGTTGCCGGAACTACGAAAAATCGTCTCATAAAATAAACTCTAAATTAACGCTATAAAGCAGCAGTCTGATGATTTGTTGTCACCCCAATTACAAGTGTGTGAACACCAGAATATTGGAAATAACTGCCAGATAATTGCAATTAAAGAGAGTGTAGTGGTGGGGCGCGGCTCTGATAGGGCGAGGCATGTAGCGCGCTGCAAAATCTGTTGGCAGGCGTTGAGGTTGAGAGGGTATGCACTGCATGTACAACAGCAGTGACTTGTATTACGTGGGCATCGTCATTTAACTGAAAATGGCACAGCCCACAGTCCACTGTATGTTGAGCATGAACGTGGAGCGGTGATGCCTGCAGTACCTGCACCCAAAGGAGGGTGCAAGCCATGAGGCTGATCAAAATCAGCTGGTGTAGTTTTTTTGAGTAACGGCTAAACATAGTATCTTTATAACCTGACACCAGATGGTGAGCAACCCTGCTGGTCTCCACTGATTATTGCGGAACTGCTTGAAACTCAGGTGTCAGCTCCTTGCAGGGCGGATGGTCGAAGGGCACATCCGAGAGCAATACCGTATCAGAACTGGTATAGGGCGCGGTGAGATAAACTGGATCTTCCGCACTGAACTCGCGTTTAAGGGCCAGCGTCACTGGATCGAGGGTGAAACGTTCGACCACATGTAATTGATCACTATTGCGAGTGGGCGGCGCAAGCACACCTTCTGCAATACCTACGGTGTCTACCACCAAGGTGTCACCTTCCCAACGACCAATAGAATGACCGGCATAACTCGGTGTGAGGTTATCTGGATGACTGTCCATACCCAGATGGATCCTGCGCGAAAAACTGTACAGACCGTATTCCATGTCGATTACTTGCTCACCACCTGCGGTGGTGGTCTGGGTAATTCTGTTAACCGGCCAGTCAAAAGTCCAGTCGTAGATGATACTGGTGGGCTTGCAAGACAACCGTGGATTATCCTCTATCGACCACATACGAAATGCATCTGCAGCGGCCTTGCCAACCTCGGTGTAGCTTGGCCGTGCCGACGGATTGAGTGCGCGGATTTGTTGCAATGTCATAGTGCCAGCGGCGTATGCAGCAGTTTGACTCTTAGGCACCATATCGCGGCTACCACTTGGTGAGATTGTCAACACACTCTGCTCCACGGCCCAATCGCCGGCAATATTCGGTTCGCCGGATACCAGGCGTAAGGGCCGGTTGGATGTGTCGACAGGGATATTGGTGGAAAACTGATCGTTGCGCAAAATGGTTGGCGCATCTCCCAGTGTGAAGCTCTCCAGATAACAGGCATGCTGATCGTCACGATGAGGGTGACCTTTTATCTCTACGTGAGCACCTACCACAAACATTTCCAGAGACCAGCCTGAGCGTTTGATTAGAGTTGCTCCACGCATTTCACAGCGCATAGCAAAAGGTTTGCCATCGGGGCCAGTAACATCGAAGTGCATATAGGAATGAGGATTGACCAGTTCCATTTCTGTCAGCGTGCCGGAATATTCAGTGTCTTTGGCAATCTCATACAGACCAGTGCCATGATGCGCCAGCACTGGGCCACCGCACAGGAGTGTTGTTGCGCTTGCCACCGCAAAAGCTGATTTTTGAATAAACTTTATTGCTTTCATCAAATTCCACCTTTAAATAATCTGGTCAATACAAAAAAACCGCTCAAAACACCCATGTAAATTGCAATGCATTCTCGCAGTAGATTATAGCCAACACCCAGATGACAAAGCATGGAGAGCTTCGGTTTGATCATGCAATAAAAAAGATAATTGACCGCGTCTTAACTTGAAATTGCCACGGACACGAAAACCGCAGAGCCTAGGCAAGGAGTTAAATGCGAACGCGTATTCTTGCGCCACCCCAATGGTTTTGCGCAATACTGATTTCACCACCGTAACTGTTAATAATCTCCACCGCTACGGCCAGGCCAATGCCTTGTCCACTTTTAAGTGTATCGGCACGCGCCCCACGATGTAGCACAAAAGTGCGATCGCTTTCTGCAATGCCGGGGCCATCGTCGTTGAATTCCAACATCAAAATTTGGTTTTTTTGGCTGGCCAACACTTGCACTTGCGTGGCACCATATTTGAAAGCGTTATCAAGCAGGTTGCCACAAACTTCCATCAAATCAGTTTCTTCGCCATAGAACACTGCATTGCTAGCAACTTCGCTGCGAACTTTTATGTTTTTTTCGCAGTACACTTTTTGCAGCGCACCTAGAATTCGTGTAACCACCACTGCTACTGCTATGGGTTTGGTAAGAACTTTGGTTTGACTATTTTTGACAGAACGTTTGAGCTGCCAGGAAATAATCTGATCCATCCGGTTCAGTTGTTCTTCCATATCCTGTCGCTGTAGTTCCGTAAATTTTTGAGTATGACGCAGTTCCTGCAAGGCTGTTGATAATACCGCCAACGGCGTTTTAAGACTGTGCGCCAAATCTCCCAGAGTGGTGCGGAAACGACCCTGGCGCTCTCTTTCACTCTTGATCAATACATTCAGATTTTGCGTAACAGGCAGGAGTTCAATTGGATAGTTGCCTTGCAAGTTGTCTTTTTCACCAGATTCTATTGCCGACACATCAGTAGCCAGTTTTTTCAGGGGTTGCATACCCCAGCGTAACAACAGGTATTGGGCAATAGAGAGAATCACTGCTAACACACCAAGCCAAATATAAAGATTGGATTGAAACTGACGAATCTGTGACGTAGTGGGGGCAGTCGATTCCATCACCACAAAACTGTAATTCTGCGCCTGATTTTCCCAGTAAGTACCGTAACCCGCCCAAGACAGCGGCCCTTGTTCAAGGGTTACCAGTGTGCCGTAAGTAGTTTTACCACGGATAATTTCACCAACACTGTAACCGTTATCCGCCAAATTGAGATTTAGTGCTGATGGACTGCGCCACACTTCCAGGCCCTGACTATTAACAATAAAACCATAAAGCCCAGAATCAATCTGAGAAAATCGGGCTTCTTCCAGATCAGGTAGGAAAAATCCAGCTCCATCTGGCTCTGCAACACCAAGCAATGCGTAGATTTGTAATTGTAGGCGCTCCTCTACAGCGACCTCCACACTATTTTTATAAACACGATCGAGTACAAAACCTGCCAGACCCAGAAATAAAATAAGCAACAAACCGAAGCTCAGTACTAGGCGTGTTTGCAGGGAATAATGACTAGTGGTGTTTAACAGAGACATTGAAGCGATAACCTTGCCCCCGAATAGTGTCGATTGGTTTCAAAGATGCAGAGGGGTCGAGCTTTTGGCGTAAACGACGGATAAACACTTCCAACACATTGCTGTCGCGATCGTGATCTTGATCGTAGAGATGTTCGGTAAGTTCAGATTTAGATACTACTTTGCCTGGATGCAGCATCAAATATTCCAGCACTTTATATTCGTAGGCGGTGAGCTCAGTTTCTACTGAGTCTACAGTCAATTTGTGCGCTGTGGTGTCTAGGCTTAGGTGCGCAAAATCGAGTGTTGGTTTGGCGAAGCCGGCGGCACGCCGTAGCAATGCATTCAGGCGTGCTTTTATTTCTTCAATCTGGAAAGGTTTTACCACGTAGTCATCGGCACCAGCATCAAGGCCGGCTACTTTATCGGTCCAATTATCGCGCGCCGTGAGAATCAAAATAGGAAAAGTAAGGCCTTTGGCGCGTATTGCCTTGATGAGGCTGATACCATCGAGACCAGGCAAGCCGAGATCGATGATGGCGACGTCGTAATCGAATTCGGTGGCGTTATAAAACCCATCTTTGCCATCACTAGCACTGTCGACAACATAGCCACTGTCCGTAATGGCTTTCACCAGTCGGGCCCGTAACAAATCTTCATCTTCAACGATCAGTAGGCGCACTTGCTTTCCTGGTTAGGCTTCCTAGTTAGGTTTTCTGCTTAGATTTTCTTGGCAAAGTTTCCGGCAATGTGAAAAGTATTTTCTATTCTGAAGGCCGACTGATTGCGCCAGTGTCTGCATGCACCAATATGTTGAACACTGTGCCATCCTGATCCATGCGGACACGCCATTCACTATGTTCCAACCGAATGCTAAGCACCCGGCCAGAGAAATTTTCCCGCGCAATATCGTATGCCTGTCTGCGGCTGATGTTTGTTTGTGGGTCTTCGTTTTGAGTTTGTAAAAGCCTGGTCTGTGGTTGACCTTCTTGATTGGCGGCAATGAGCCCCTCCAACGGAAATAGTAGCAAAACAAAAAAAATAACTAACTGAGATGCGTTCATCCGCGAAGACCAAATTGGAAAAATGCATATTTGGCAAGGTCTATGTTCACCTGTTATGTGCTCCTTAAAAGTACATGTGTACTTGTAACCTTGACACACTTATTACGAACTGTATTTCAGTTAAAAAACACGTTGTACATTTACTCTTATACACACAGTGGCACCGAAATCTTGAGGCATTCGTAGTGTTAAACCGTTTCCATTGTAGCTATAGCGCACATCTTAACCAACTAATTTTCTGACTGATTTTTGTGCTAAACAGCATGGCAACGCTCTACGGTTTCCACATAAGTTCTTAATTTTTCATCAGCATTTTTAGCGCCAATATCATGACCGATGGAACCTCTTAATCTCCAAGAGTGTTTGAACACGACGCTACTTTAAGAGTGCCTACATGAATAACACCTGAATCACACAACCGTGTTTATTATACTGATATGCCAAGCAACCAGCTGGCCATCCCCTCCATCTCAGTCCAATGCAAGTTCCAAGTAAGCGCTGCCTGTTTACCGACTAGATGTACGCAATAGCGTGCTTTGAGGTATTCTGCGGTCAGTTTGCTCAATCATTTACTACCTTCAGCCAGCAATGTTCAGGAGATCGTCATGCGCAAGTTCTTACTCATGCTCCCGTGGTTTTTGTTTGCATCTCACTTAATGGCACAACTTCCCGCCACCATTTTAACCCACGATGGTTTTGTGTCTGGCGCCGTCAGCAACAATCCTGCTGTGATGGTATTTAAGGGTTTACCTTATGCTGCACCTCCAGTTGGTGCAAACCGCTGGCGCGAACCGCAACCTGTTGCTGCCTGGTCTGGAGTGCGTGATGCCACTAAATTTGCACCACGCTGCGTGCAACGCGGTTTTGCACCGGGTGCCGAACAAGAACTGAGTAGCGAAGACTGTCTATATCTAAACATCTGGACTCCTGCGCAGACGCAAACTGCCTTACTGCCAGTTATAGTGTGGATACACGGTGGAGGCTTTTTCGGGGGAGCAGGTTCGCTGGCCAGTACTGACGGCAGCAATCTTGCTAGCAAAGGTGCTGTGGTAATCGGTATAAATTATCGTCTTGGCAGTTTTGGTTTTCTGGCACACCCGCAACTCACTGCGGAATCTCCAAACCACAGTTCCGGCAACTATGCCATGCTTGACATGGTACAAGTGCTGACATGGGTGTACGACAACATTGCAGTGTTTGGCGGTGATCCAGTCAATGTCACCATTATGGGCGAAAGTGCTGGCGCACAAGCTGTAGGCGCCCTGCTAGCCTCACCCTTGAGTGCAGGTCTGTTTCATCACGCCATCATGCAAAGCAGTTCTTGGCTGGGTTTAAGTATTAGTAAACAAGCTACTCTTGCAGAACGCGAAAAAGCGGGCGTGGAACAAGTCACAAAATTTGGCGCAGCTTCCATAACAGATTTACGACAGGCTTCGGCGCAACAAATTTTTGACAACTTTAATACTGGTGGCAGTATCAATGTTGACGGTTATTTTCTAAAGGCAGATGCCACGCAGATTTTTTCCAGCAACAAACAACATCCAGTGGATGTACTTATTGGCTCCAATCGCGACGAGGCCAATTTCTTTGGCCCAGGCTTAGAGAATGTTGCGGCATTACGAGAATATGCCAACAACCGTTTTGGAGCCTTGGCCGAACAGTTTCTCACTCTTTACCCGGCCAGCAACGATCAAGCGGTAAACGCTGCCTACAAGCAAGCCTTTAATGATGAAACAGCTTGGTTTATGCGCCGCACGGCTTTGTATCAAGGTGAGCGTGGTCTTGGTTCTTATGTGTACTTTTTCACTCATGTGCCTCCCGGTCAGGAGACACGTGGAGCAACTCATGTTGCTGAATTGGCATATGTGTTCAATCAACAACAAGAAAAATGGACTGAGGTTGATCGCCTCTTAGCTGACCAGATGTCAAGTTACTGGATCAATTTTGCGACTCGTTCCAATCCCAATGCAGCAGGCTTACCCGTATGGCCTGCGTTTCGCAGCAATAGTGTGGGAAGTGTATTAGTGTTGGGTGATGAAGTTGCAACCGAGACGGCCCAAGTGCCATCAGCAAAAGTCTTGGAGTTTTTTGATGCAGCCTATGCACAACATTTAGAAAGCTTGCCAGAATTGTAAGCGGGGCTAATGTCTCAGTTACAAATTGTATACGACTGGGCAGGCCCAGGTGCTGCGGCTAAAGCTTTGCAAAACTGGATCTTCAGAAAAGTTATTGTGCAACCGGATCGATACGAAGTAATGCTCCATCTTGTTCTTCAGTCAATAAATACATTTTCCCGTCCGGACCCATTTCGATATGACGGATTCGTTGCGCCAACTCTTGTAACAGGGATTCACGCGCCCGTTCGTTGCCGTTTTCATCGAAGAACACGCGCACAAGATGACCTGTTCCTGGAATCTGCCCTACTCTGTTGGCACCGGTAAATACACTGGTAGTCCAAGTGGGGAAATCAGTGCCTGTATAAAATTCCAATCCCGATGGTGAAATGCCCGGAATAAATGTCGCTATGGGTAAAGTCATACCTTCCATCCAAGGGCCACTAGAAATAAACGGCCCGGGATAATCACGACCGTAACTGACCAAGGGCCAGCCATAGTTTGCACCGGACTTGATGATATTGATTTCGTCACCACCATTGGGGCCGTATTCCGAATTCCATAATTCACCCGTCACCGGGTTAATGGCCAAGCCGAGTGAATTGCGATGTCCCATGGAAAATATTTCAGGTCGGTAGCCTTCTTTGCCTACAAAAGGGTTGTCTGCCGGCGCGGTGCCATCATCATTGAGACGTAAAATTTTGCCACGTAAATTATTGCCTTCCTGTGCGGCATTGCCGTTAGATGCACCCGTGGTCATGTATAACTTGCCGTCACTGCCAAAGATAATACTTGCACCCGAACCACCGTTACCAGGCCAAGTATCGGCAACCAGAATATCTTCTACATCTACCAGCGCTTCCCCATTGAAACGGGCACGAACCAGTGTTGTCGCAACTTCCAACGGTTCTTCCTGAAGGCGTTTGGTATAGGTCATATAGACCAGTTGGTTTTCAGAAAATTGTGGATGCAAAAGAATGTCCATCAGGCCCGATAGTCGTACCGCATGTACTGCGGGCACACCAGAAATAGGCTTTGGATCGAGCACACCAGCCCGAATGATACGTAAATTGCCACCGCGTTCTGTAACCAGAATGTCTCCATTGGGTAGAAAAGCCATACTCCATGGATGCTCCAAGCCTCTCGCCACAACTGATACCAAAATTTTTGTCTGATAGGTTTGAATTTCCCAGGGACCTTCACCCAGCGGGGGTGAGCCCTGCGCTTGGACAACAGCGCTGAACATTTTTGACAGTGTCAAAAAGACCAAACCCAGGGACCATTGTAGGTTTATTTTTGTTTGGTACAGCGGAGCGTTAAACATGGTTTTTTCCCGTCTTTGCCTTAGTTGAAGTTCCTGTTTTTTAGGGTGCAGATATTCATATAGAATTTGTGTTGCGACACTGGTTGCAAACGATGATAACCCTATCAAGCTTGGAATTAGAAGCGCATTTGATGAGCATGTCGAATTAAACCAAATGTTTAAGTCACGGGTTCAGATCCGATGCTAAATCCTTGCCTAAAAATTATTGGATTGGAATTTTAACCACCTAACAATGTTAGGCTGATATCTGATTGATCCAGTCCTGCAGATTGTAATGATTGCTCACTCGAGTAATCTGCTGGGCTTTTATTTCGAAGAATGTACCAACTCTTAATTGGTATTGTTGACCTTGTGCAGGTGGCAAGTCTGTGTCGGTGACGAGATAGATGCCGGTAAGAAAAAATTCGACCGCAGCATTTTTGCCATCTGCGCTGACCATAAACACCGGATTGTGCACCTGCTCCTTGTAACACTTTTCCATATGCCGCAAAAATTCGGCAAATTTTTCTTTACCATGGCGCGCCGACCCTTGACAGGGCTCATGCATTACTTCGTCGGAGAGCAATCCCAACATACCGGCATAATTACCAGCATTAAAAAATTGATAATACTGTTCTAAAATTGTAAGCATATTAATTTCTTCCAATAAAAAAAGAGGATCGTGTTACCAACCGACCCTCTTGAGTTTGTGCAACTGGTGTTCTCAGCAGTTACTAAGTTAAACAGGAGAGGCTTGTTTACCGCTCCTGTGAGAATTATTGACCAGGTGGAACGGGAGTTGTATCACGTGCTTCGATCGCTTTGTCTATCATGTATGCGCGCACCAGTGCAGTATCAGCTGTAGTTAATTGCCCCGCAAAAGATTTCATGCCTTGTTCTGCACGTAAACCCAGCAGAACTACTTGATCAAAAGCGTCTTGGCTTGCGAGCAAGGGTGAACGCCGTAAATCTGGGAACATGCCGCGACTGGCTCCACCATTGCCATGGCAGAGAGAACAGGTGCTGCCGATTGCTCCACTGCTGTTGTGTTGCTGGCGCTATTGCCACCACCACAGGCTGTCAGCAAAGCCGACAGTAATGAATAGGTTAAAAATCTGGACGCGGGCATGGCATTTACCTTTGGTTTATTTTTAATTGAGTTGACATACTCCGACTTGCTACTCGTTTACTTCCGACAGCTCTTTTGATAATAACGCAATATTTGGCTACTCAGCGCCATGCATCATTTTTTTAATCAAGGGCGCAATTAGTAACATCACCACAGCTACTCCCATCGCGATATAACCGACTCCAGAATATACATCGATATAGGTAGCTTTAGCTGCGGCTGTGTCTGCCAATTGCCCACCGATTGTTTCTGCACCCGTAGTAGCAGCAATAATCCCAGACAGGTAATTAGCCAGTCCGCTGTAAAGGAACCACGCGCCCATCGTCATACCGACTGCCTTGACTGGGGCTAGTTTGGTGACAGCAGACAGCCCAACCGGCGATACCATTAATTCACCGATGGTATGTACCCAGTAAATCAGAAAAATGAAATACACAGCCGTCAGACCGGAACCAGACAGCTTTATGCCAGCAACCAAGGCCAGAAAACCCAGACCTGCCATAAATACGCCTAACGCAAACTTTACTGGAGCCGAGGGATTGAGTTTTTTACGTGCAAGTGCCACCCACATCCATGCCATGATGGGTGCAAAAAGTACAATGAACAACGCGTTAAGAGCCTGGAATACTGGCGATGGCACTGACCAACCTAGCATGGTGCGATCCACCAGCCTATCGGTAAACAAATTGAGGGAGGAGCCTGCTTGTTCGAATAAAGCCCAAAATGGAATCTGCGCCAAAATAAAATAAATGGCAGCCAACATACGGTCACGCTCATCACCATGACAGCTGGTAAAAGAATAACCGATTAATACTGCAAAAATTATCAGCCCGAGAAAACCCACATAGGCTTCATTTACCAAATGCGCATTCATGACCAACAACATAGAAAATGCAATGATCCCAATGCCGGTCAAGTAACACATCATTTCTACAGTCAAAGGACCGGCCACTTTTTGTTGCAGGCGGACCATATCGGGTGGTTCTGCTTTGCCTTCAAGCCAGTGCTGGTATTTCAGGAATATGGTTAGGCCAAACACCATCCCTATTCCCGCGAGTCCAAAACCATATTTCCAGCCGTACACAATTCCCAAAGTTCCACACAAAACAGAAGATAAAAAAGCACCCAGATTAATGCCCATATAAAAAATGGTGAAGCCGGAATCGCGACGGGTATCACCAAAGCCATACAAGGCCCCGACAATAGTGGAGATATTGGCTTTCAAAAAGCCAACACCAGCGATGATCAAACCCAGCGACAGATACATAACATTGAGATAAAAAGTTTCGGTTTCGTTACGAGTTGTAAAAGCAGCAACAGGGATGGAAGCTGGCAAACCTACAGCGGCTGGATCTGTCACCAGCATGAGTGTAGCCCCTTCGTTGAAACTGATAGTGGATTGACCCAGTGGTGAGAGAACAATTTGGTTAGCATCTCCACCGCGCCCATCCAGCGCAAGCTGATATTGGGCACCGTTGTACTCCATGATCTGGCGTGAACCACTGCCCTCGAACGCCATTCCGCAATGTCCCAACACAAGCAAAATAGCGCCAAAGGTTACCGCCTTGCGTGAACCCAAATAGCGATCAGCCAGCGTGCCTCCAATAATGGTCATCACATACACTAAAGCAGTATAGGCGCCATAGATCACATTGGAGCGTTCATCACTGAACAGAAAATGCTGTGTCAGATAAAGAATAAGCAAGCCACGCATACCGTAGTAGGAAAACCGTTCCCACATCTCGGTAAAAAACAAAATCACCAGTCCCCTAGGATGCCCAAGTAATGTTGTGCCGTCCTTATTAGTGTGAACAGAGTTTGCGGGAGCAGAGTTGCGGCTAGCTGACATAAATACACCCTTGATTAACCTTACTGACAGGAAGTTAGACTTTATCCTTGTCCTAAGCAAGCATAGGTAAAGACATGCTTAGGGTTAGCCTAAAAACTGCGCCATACGCTCAAACAACCAATAAGATGCAGGAACACCTATTACATATGCAGCCATCAAGTTGCTGCGCTGCACCAGTAATGTAGCTGAGTTGATGCTGATTCTAGGCGTAACAAGTCTGGAACCCAAAAAGACCAAACCCACTACTGACACAATAAACAGCATTTGTCCGACTTCGACGCCCAAATTAAAAAACAGCAAGGATAGCAATATTTCGTTTTGCACCAGACCGATTTCGCCCAAGGCACTCGCAAAACCCAAGCCGTGTAATAGTCCAAAACCAAAGGCGATGAGCAAGGGATAACGCCAGGTCAGACTGTCCTTATTTTGTACGCTGATCTCGTGCGCCAAAAATACAATGGACAGTGCAATGGTAGCTTCGACAGGCACTACAGCAATGGAAATAAAGCCAAGGGCAGATAATGAAAGTGTAAGTGAGTGAGCCAAGGTAAACCCGGTTACCGTGAGCAAAATACGTTTGGGTGTTCTTGCAATCACCAATAACCCCAATACAAACAACAGATGATCAAAGCCACCAATGATGTGGGCAATTCCTAATTGCAAATATTGGCCTGCGACACTGGCAGTTGTCATGTTCTGTGGAACTGTCCAACTTTCTTCTGTAGGAGCCAGCATGGCTGTGATGTAGTTACCGTCCTTGCTGGTCAGGCGAAAGAAAGCCGACAGCGCAGGATTAAACAAGGGATATACCAGTTGCAATTGTTGTCCCGACAAACCATTTACACATGTCATTAGTGCATTTGTTGCAGTGCCCGATTCGGCAGTGCTATTTGCAGCACTACATAGCTGAGGCCAGATCAATACAGGTTGGTTGTCTGCTGCAACTGACGGTGGAACTCGCAGGGAATATTGGAAAATGCCAGGTAGTGTTTCTGCGATGGTTACAACTATGGGGCGTGCCTCATGGGCCAGCACAAGCCCAGGTACTATCACCAAGGTAAGCAATAACCAGCAACAACTGCGGGTTACATGATGGAATAACGATTTGTGCATCTCTTGTAACCTGGTTGACTGGTTATCCAATGTTATGAAAAGTGTAACTCAGCAGTTTATTCAAGTCTGCGTGTCTTATTCAAAGACACCTGCGTTAATCTGCACCTCGTAATCTCCCACTACTTTGGCTTCTGCTTCCCGCCTGCTTTGTAGCAACGATTCATACTGATAATCTTCCAGAACTTTTGCATGTATTTCCTGCAAGGGCAGAATCATGGAATCAGTGCGCGCCCACAACAGCACTAGATGATAACCATAACGTGAAGCGATTGGGCCTTGCCAAGTGGTTTCCGCAGGCACCAGTGTGTTGAGTTTATCCACAAATTCAACACTGAAATTGTTGGCGACAAAATCCCGCGTTCTATCCACATAATTCTGCAAGAAGGGAAAAGGATCTCCATAGTCGGCTGATTGGTCAAAGGTAATTTGAGAACTGGCTGCCAACAATTCTTCGGCGCGTATTTTGGCTTGTTCTAACCCTGCTTGCTGTAAGTCAAAGAAAATGTGCGTGAAGTTGTACACCGCATCAACCCGATAATCTTCGAGGTGAGTTTGGTAGAAATCCTGCAACTGAACTTCGCTTGCTGTGAAAGGTGCAGTAGTCAGATTCTCGAGTAAAAATTCAACTTTCTGCACCAGTCGTTCACGGATTATGTAATCGCCTGTTTCCATCCCCATTTTTATCGCTTCACGGTACAGCACTTCTTCACGCACGTAATCCTGCACCAGCTTTTGTACAGCAGCAGGCTCCATGTCATTAAGTTGCGCATTAAATATTTCAGGCGCAAACGACTTAGCTCTGTATTGCATAAAATTTAGCAAGTCAGTGCGATCAACCCGAATGATGGTGTCGTTGTTTTCTGTTATTGAATCTGTAACTGGTGTTGCAGTGAACTGGTAGGAGAAAAAAATCAACGCACCTGCCAACAGGAAATGAAAGAGAGGTTGTTTAGCAAGGGAGGTAAGCATTGTTATGCAGTATATATAAACTGCTAAGGGCGGTCTGTAGCAGGAGAGTTTTATAACAGTGAGGTTTGATTACGATAAATTTTGGCAGGAATGAGGGTAGCAAATGCTACCCTAAGTCCATTGACTCAATAGCGGAGCAATGAGTCAGTTTTTTAATAGCGGAATGTTTTGGTGTATTTAAGAGCGATTTCGGCTTTTTCGCGACTGAGATGGGTAAACACACCTTCAGAATCGAAGTTGTAGTTAATCACCACATACATATCTTCGCCAGCCTTTGGATTCCAGCGTAAACGACTATTTACACCCACTGTGCTCGAGGCATTGTCATACTGGAAGAGGTTGACCCACGACCACTTGGAATTAAAGGCATAGTTGGCGTTAGTGCTGATTAACTTAACATCGAAGTTACCAGCAGGTAATTGAATTTTCTGATAGTCAGCGCTGATGCTCATAAAGAAATGTTCATTCGGGCGCCATTCTGTACCAACCCGCACCCGCTTACGCTGGCCGTTGTAAAAATCACCAGTAGCCAACTGCAAACCAGGTGCAAGAATTCGTTGGTTGGACATGTTTGCTTCGATGTTGTATTCAACATAAGTGTATTTGCCTGCAGGAATTATTACACCAGGACTGATCTGAAAACTATTCGTTAAGCCTTCACGATTGCGGCTTATCCCAACACGCATCTGATCGCCCAGATGAGTGTTGACGTTTACTGGACTCCAGAACATGTTTTCACTCTGCATTTCGCCGGTTTCAATACTGTTTGTACGTTCAAAACGACCAAAGGTATTGAGCACTCTGATCAATGGATGATCTTTTATAAAATAACGCCCACTGCCACCTAAACTGAGCGTTTCAACACCTACGCGGTTGGCAAAACCCATCGCCGGATTGTAATCTTTGCCAAAATATTGATAACCGGCACTACCACCAAAACCATTGTTGCGAGTCTCCATGTTGACATTCACGCCATAAGCCTTGTCGTCGCCCACACGATTTTGTGTATTAGTCTGTTGATACCACGCACCACCACGCATGGAATGATTTTCGGAGAAGTGCGTGTTTTGATAACGGAAATCAGCACCCACAAGACTATTGTTGATGTTGCTAGTGGGGTTGCCAGACGTGAAGATGACACCTATGTTGGATTCGTCCAGTACGTTAACCGAAGCACGACCTACAAACAAATTTTGCGCCCCTAGTGTCGCGCTGTTGCCCTGTTGTACTGCCAGGCCACCAACGTTCCACTGCCCAACACGACCAGTCAGCTTTACACCTGCATCAATATCTACTGGTTGACCACTAGGGCTCAAACCTATACGCCTGGAATAAAATGGGATGCCATTTTGGTTGTTGCCAAAATTACCACCGCCGCCGCCGCCGCCGCCACCGCCGCCGCCACCGCCAAACCCAAAGATGTCCACATCCTGCAAGAAGAAATCCCTTTTTTCAGGGAAAAATAATGAAAAACGCGAGAGATTAACCTGGCGGTTGTCTACTTCTGTGGCAGAAAAGTCAGTATTGAATGTGACAGCCCCAGTTAGGTTTGGGGTTATCTTGTAAAACATATTTACCGAAGGATCTAAACGTTGCTTTGTGGTGCCTGCGATATGATCTTCAGTTAATGCCATGGCTACTGATGGAATGATGTCTAAACCAACACCCTGCTTAATATCACGGATACCGGAAATGATGCCTGTAGTAGTTGGGTTGATGCTGCGGTTATACGAAGACCAAGCAAGTTCTTCGCGTTTACGCGCGATGGTACGAGCAATGGTAAAGCCCCATTCTTCTGTAGTAGGGTCAAAATTTAGCGTATTAAAAGGAATCTCGACTTCTGCCGTCCAACCCTGTTCATCGATGCGACTCTCTACCTGCCAGATTCCGCTCCAGTCTGCATTCAGAGAGTTTGGGTTTTCGTAAACACCTTCGCGGCGAATACCGTTGGGGTTTACCTGAAACTGGTAACCTGTACGGCCATTATTAAAAGTATCAAGAATGAATTCGAATGCGTCATCAAATTGCATGCCTTGGCCTTGCACTAACTGGCGAGCACTGATCCCTGACGGATCACTGTCGAACATACGGGCACCGATATACAAAAACCGCTCGCTGTAAGCCAAATAAAATTCTGTTCGTTCGGAGGGTTCACCACCATCATTGGGTTCAAATTGATGTAAATCGGAAATGACAGATGCAATTTTCCAGATTTCATCATCGAGCACACCATCAAGTTCGGGTTCAAGCTCGGTACGAGCTATCTCAATTCGTTTGCGTGTGGCAGAGTCAATTGGGACTTCGACGTTTGAAGCGGCAGGGCGTCTACCACCAGTGGGTGGTTGCGCAAAAAGCACACTAGAGGTAACCAATGCTGGCAGCAGGAAGGCTAATGAATAATTCAAAAATTTCATGAGTTTGGTTCATTCCAAAAAGTAGGTATGCAGTATAGTGAAGGAGTGTATTTACACAAAGATACAAGCAAGCAATTCATCGATATTCCTCTGCATATCCTTATTATTCAGGGGAAATTATCCATATTTAATGCTTAGTTTGTAAGTTTGTTTAATGCTGTACACAACACTTTCAACACTTGTAATACCAGTATTGAAAAAAAGAAAAAACAGTGGAAAAGTGCTCATTTTTTCGACATTACACTGTCTGGATCACATGACCCAGACAGTAAATAGCGAGTTATTTATTGTATACAGCTTGTGCAGCAGCTACGGCCTTGCCACTATTTATTGGCGCTTTCATATCTGACAAGATTGCATCGAGCGCTCCTAGACAAAGCAGCACATTGGTAGCACATGCACTTTCACCCATCAGACCTATGCGCCACACTTTGCCAGCCAATGCGCCCAGTCCAGCACCTATTTCCAGATTGTAGTCTTTTAACAAGCGTGCTCTGACATCAGCTTCTTTCACTCCGACAGGCACCGTTATGGAATTAAGTTGCGGCAAGCGTGCTGCTTTGGGAACCACAAAACTTAATCCCATAGCTTCAACACCAGCAGCTAGTGCGCTGTGATGAAATGCATGCCGAGCCCAAGAATTTTCTAAGCCTTCTTCTTTCAAGATGACCAAGGATTCGTGTAAACCATACATACTGTTTACGGGAGCAGTGTGGTGATAGGTCCGCGCACCATCTCCAGCCCAGTAGGCCATGATCAGCCCCATATCCAGAAACCAACTTTGCACTTTTGTTTTACGATTTTTGATAACTTCTACTGCGCGTTCACCAAAACTGACAGGAGATAAACCAGGGGGGCATGACAAGCACTTCTGTGTGCCGGAATAAATAGCATCAATGCCCCAACCATCAACATCAAGTTCGATTCCAGCTACACCTGTTACACTGTCTACTAATGATAGAGAACCGAATTTATGAGCTAAGGCAGTCAAGGCCTTGGCGTCGCTACGTGCACCAGTAGAAGTTTCGGCTTGTACAAAGGCCAATAACTTGACGCCAGGGTTCGCCTTAAATGCATCTTCTACTTTTTGTAAATCTACAGGTTCTCCCCAAGCATCTTGCACCATGATCGCAGTTGCACCACAGCGCTCTACGTTTTCTTTCATACGCCCACCAAAGACACCATTTTGGCAGACTATTGCTTTATCACCCGGCTCTAGCAGGTTTACAAAACAAGCTTCCATACCAGCAGAACCAGGCGCAGAAATGGGGATAGTCAAACGGTTGCTGGTTTTAAATGTGTATTGCAGCAAGTGCTTGATTTCATCCATCAGTGTGACAAATGCAGGATCAAGATGCCCTATAGTAGGGGCACCAATAGCAGCTGTTACACGCGGATTCACATCCGAAGGGCCCGGCCCCATCAGGGTTCGTAAGGGTGGATGAAATGATTTAGTCATAGGAGGCTCTTTGCAATCAATAGGTAAATCAGGCAAGTAAAAAACGGATTGAAATTCAACTAAACAAAACTGAATTCACATACACCTAGATATTCAGCACTACAAATTTCCGTCATAAAAAAAGCCGTGTAGACGGCTTTTTTACAATTTGATATTACTTAATCGTCGCCAGCTACATCACTAGTGAAATTTGTCGGACGATCAACCAACTCAACATAAGCCATCGGAGCTTTATCACCGGTACGATAGCCACATTTCACTATTCGGATGTATCCACCGGGTCGTGTGTTATAACGTGGACCGATGTCAGTAAACAACTTGCCGACTGTTACCTTGTTGCGCAGACGATCAAAAACCAAACGCCGATTAGCAACACTGTCTTTTTTGGAGAGTGTGATCAATGGTTCTGCAATCATGCGCAGTTCCTTAGCTTTGGCAAGTGTGGTTTTTATGAGTTCGTGTTCAACCAATGACGATGTCATATTGCGAAACATCGCATCGCGATGAGAGCTGTTTCGGTTTAGTTTACGACCACTAAGACGGTGACGCATGACAATATTTCCTGATGTTTATCTTTGTATACAGCGTACTAATGTATACAACTTTAAATTAAATTATAAATTTAACAATTATTCTTAAATTTACTGTTTTCGACCAATGCCGAAAATCAAGCAGTGCGATCTTCACCTTTTAAACTGGATGGCGGCCAGTTTTCCAGACGCAGCCCCAATGACAAACCTTTGGAAGCCAATACGTCTTTTATTTCGGTGAGAGACTTTTTACCAAGATTTGGGGTTTTCAGTAGTTCAACTTCGGTGCGCTGAATAAGATCTCCAATATAATAAATGTTCTCTGCTTTCAAACAATTGGCTGATCGAACCGTTAACTCTAAATCATCAACCGGTCGCAACAAAATAGGATCAATTTTATCTTCGTGTTTTGGCTGTTCTTTAACAGAGTTATTTTTCAGATCAACAAATACACTTAACTGATGTTGCAAAATAGTAGCCGCTTGACGAATAGCTTCTTCCGGATCAATTGTTCCATTTGTTTCAAGCTCAATAATAAGCTTGTCTAGGTCTGTACGTTGCTCAACACGGGCGTTTTCTACTGAGTAAGTAACCCTGCTAACCGGGGTATAGGAAGCATCTAATAACAATTTTCCAACAGATCGGGTTTCATCATCACGAGAAATTCGAGAATCAGCAGGAACATAGCCACGACCAACCCCAACTTTAATTTGCATGTTGATAGAACCATTTTCGTTCAAATTACAAATTACATGGTTTGGATTAACTATCTCAACATCATGAGGAAGATTTATATCAGCGGCGGTTACTGGGCCTTTGCCACTTTTCTTAAGATTTAGTACTACATGTTGCTGAGAATGCATAATCACTGAGAGTTCTTTCAGATTAAGAAGAATCTCAATAACATCTTCTTGCACTCCTTCAATAGTGCTGTATTCATGCACCACTCCATCAATTTCCACCTCTTCAACTGCACAGCCCGGCATAGAAGACAGCAGTATTCTTCGAAGTGCATTACCCAAAGTATGCCCGAAACCTCTTTCCAGCGGCTCCAAAACTACTTTGGAGTGCCATTTGTTGGATGCATCAACTTGAATAACTTGTGGTGTCAGAAAGTTAGCTAACGAAATCTGCATTAAATGCCTCACAGTCTTGGGTTTATTTCGAGTAAAGCTCTACGATCAAGCTTTCATTGATTTCTGTAGACAATTCGGTGCGTTCAGGCTTGTGCTTGAACTGACCTTCAAGCTTGTCAACTCTTACTTCTAACCATTCAACAGGTGCGCGTACACCAGCAATATCAAGTGAAGATTTGATACGTAGTTGATTTTTGGCTTTTTCCCTGACTGCTATCAGATCTCCGGCTTGCACCTGGTAGGACGGTATATTTACAGCTTTGCCATTAACCAGGATTGCTTTATGAGAAACGAGTTGACGTGATTCAGCGCGGGTTGAACCAAAACCCATTCTGTATACAACGTTATCCAGACGAGATTCAAGGAGTTGTAACAGGTTTTCACCTGTTGCCCCTTTTAGACGAGCAGCCTCTTTATAATAATTACGAAACTGTCTTTCTAGAATTCCGTACATGCGACGTACTTTTTGCTTTTCACGCAATTGCACACCATAGTCAGACAAGCGGCCACGACGCTGACCATGCTGGCCAGGCGCAGTTTCATGTTTACATTTATCTTCTAGTGAACGAATACCGCTCTTCAGGAAGAGGTCAGTACCTTCTCTTCTAGCCAATTTACACTTCGGGCCTATATATCGGGCCATTTTGTAATCTCCTGTTTGCCTGCCGGGCTTGGGGCTTATGGCAGTAATACTAATCGCAATTCGATGTCAGTTTATACTCGACGGCGTTTGGGTGGACGGCAACCGTTATGAGGGATAGGCGTAACATCGGTAATGTTGCTAACTTTTAAACCGCAGGCATTGAGGGCCCTAACTGCAGATTCGCGACCAGGACCGGGGCCATTCACCCGAACGTCTACATTTTTCAGGCTGTAAAGCTCAACCGCACTTTTTCCAGCTTTTTCTGCTGCAACTTGCGCTGCGAAAGGTGTGCTCTTTCTAGAACCACGAAAACCTGATCCACCTGAAGTTGCCCACGACAAAGTGTTTCCCTGACGATCAGTGATTGTCACGATAGTGTTGTTAAAAGAAGCATGAATATGAGCAACACCGTCTGAAACAGACGATCTTGCTTTCTTTCTGACTTGAGGAGCTACTTTAGCCATTAATTTTTACCCTGAATTCCTTATAGCTATCGCTATATGTATTGCTATTCTAATTCTGCTTATTTACGAATTGGTTTGCGAGGACCCTTGCGAGTTCTTGCGTTAGTTTTTGTGCGCTGACCGCGAACTGGTAAGCCGCGACGATGCCGAATTCCTCTGTATGTACCAAGGTCCATCAGACGCTTGATGTTCATAGCAACTTCACGACGAAGATCACCCTCAACATTTATTTTGGTAATTTCGTTTCGTAATGAATCAAGCTGGTCTTCGTTTAGATCACTGACCTTTGCCGCAGGATTAATACCAGTAATAGCGCAAAGTTTTTTAGCTACTGTTGCACCGATTCCATAAACATAACGAAGAGAAATCACTACATGTTTATTATCTGGTATGTTGACACCGGCAATACGGGCCATAAACTCACTCCAATTTTTAATCTTTCTCTAAAATTTCAAACAGATAATATTGATTATCTGATGCTTGTTCCGCATATGATCAGAACCTGCACTTTGACTGAAATCACCCCCAAAAAAAGGGGGCAAGCTTAGCCTCTGAACCTGTAAAAATCAAGCTGGCATCCAGTTACTCTGACGCACTGGACACGCTGCAATCTAACCCTGTCTTTGTTTATGACGTGGCTCTGAACAAATAACTCTGACTACGCCATTACGTTTGACAACTTTACATTTGCGACAAACGCGTTTGACTGATGCTCTAACTTTCATCGATATTCTCCTGTAACCTTTACATCCTAACGCCGGAATGAACCGATGTTTGACTTTTTCATCAGTGATTCATACTGATGAGACATCAGATGTGATTGCACCTGAGCCATGAAATCCATACATACGACAACGACAATCAACAATGAGGTGCCGCCCAGTTGAAAGGGGACATTTGCAGCTGTCTGCAAAAACTGTGGCAACAAACATATTAGGGTAATATAAGCTGCGCCAAACATTGTCAGTCTAGTCATTACGTTATCCACATATGTAGCTGTTTGTTCACCAGGCCGAATACCTGGAATAAAAGCTCCAGAGCGTCTTAAATTTTCCGATATTTCCCTAGGATTAAACACCAGGGACGTATAAAAGAAACAGAAAGCCACAATCAAAATTGTAAATAACAAGACATTTAGTGGCTGTCCTGGCCCTAAAACCAAAGCAATATCTGCAAGAAATTCATACCCTTCATTTTGGCCGAACCACTGCCCCAAAGATGCAGGAAACAACAAAAAACTACTGGCAAAAATAGCTGGTATTACTCCAGCCATATTTACTTTAAGAGGCAGATGACTAGATTGACCCTGGAACATCTTTCGACCCTGCTGTCTAGGGGCATAGTTAACCGTGATACGACGTTGCGCTCTCTCAACGAAAACTACTGCAGCAATAACTACTGCCGCCAGAATACAAACAACCAACAACGCTAATGGTTGAATTTGTCCTTCAGCTACTTGCTCTAACGACTGCCCAACTGCCGATGGTAATCCAGCTACGATTCCCGCAAAAATTAGTAATGAAATACCATTGCCAACCCCACGTTCTGTAATCTGTTCGCCTAACCACATTAAGAACATTGCCCCAGTTACCAACGACACAATAGCAGTAAAGTAAAAACTGGCATTTGTATTGAATGCCAACTGAGCTAATAATCCTGTTGTAATTGCTATAGCTTGTACTGTTGCAAAAAACAAAGCACCATACCGTGTATATTGACTTAGTTTGCGTCTTCCTGCTTCGCCTTCCTTTTTTAACTGCTCTAACTGGGGAGTAGTCACTGATAACAATTGCATGATGATCGAAGCCGTTATATACGGCATGATACCCAAAGCAAAAATACTCATACGCTGAATGGCGCCACCTGAAAACATGTTAAACAGACCGAGGAAAGTACCTTGATTCTGGTTAAACAATGCCTCTAGCTGATCGGGATTAATACCCGGTACAGGTATGTGAGTACCGATTCGATAAACAATTATGGCGAACAGAACAAAGAAAAGTCTGGCCTTAAGTTCTGCCAAACCATCTGCTTTGCCGGGATTCATTGTTTTCGTCATTTATAACAACCGATACTGCTTAGCATTACTTGTATGTCTATTTTGTTCGTTAGTTAGGGTAAATCTTCCGAACCAATACGAAATACTCATATAAATTATTAAACCGTTACTGCAGTGGCTTTTTCAATAATTGTACCGCCTGCAGCTTCAATAGCTGCCCTGGCGCCTTTGGTCAAAGCAATACCTTCAACTGTAACTGCTTTACCAACTGCACCTGAGAGCATGATTTTGGCACGCTGAATATTGCGATGTATGATATTGGCCTTTTCAAGGGTTTCAAGATTTACTAGGTTACCCTCAACTTTTACCAATTCTGAAGTACGGACTTCAGCAGTGACACTTCCGATACGCGAATAAAATCCAAATTTAGGCAGTCTCTTTTGCAAAGGCATTTGACCACCTTCAAAACCTGGCCGTACATTGCCACTTTTACGGGCTTTTTGACCTTTATGACCACGGGTAGATGTCTTACCCAAACCACTACCAATACCACGCCCCACACGTTTTTTCGGGTGAGTTGAACCAGGCGCCGGTCTCAATGTATTTAAACGCATAATTATTCTCCCTCAACGTGTAGCAAATGACGTACTTTGAAAATCATGCCACGTACAGCCGGTGTATTCTCGACTTCAACCACATGACGGATTCTGCGAAGCCCAAGACCTGTTAGACAAGCCTTATGTTTTTCTACAGATCCAATTGCACTTTTAATCAACGTCACTTTCAATGTTTTTGCAGCCATGACCTTAACCTTATTACTACTTTAAAATATATCTAAACCAGGTCTATTCCTGGCACTACCAATAAATTTTGCACAAAAAATTTTATTACTTGGATTTCGTATAGCTAAAAACCATCAAGAAATTATGGATTTTAATTACCCAATTATCTGTTCCAAAGTTTTGCCACGTTTAGCGGCGACTTCTTCGGGAGCTCTCATATTTTTCAAACCTTTAAACGTAGCTCGAACAACATTTATTGGATTTGTAGAGCCATAACATTTAGCAAGTACGTTATGTACACCAGCAAGTTCTAGTACCGACCGCATAGCACCACCTGCAATAACACCGGTACCATCTGAAGCTGGTTGCATATAAATATTTGAAGCGCCATGACGAGCCTTGACAGGATATTGCAATGTAGTCCCATCGAGTTTTACAGAAATCATATTTCTTCGAGCGGCTTCCATTGCTTTTTGAATAGCTTGAGGTACTTCGCGCGCTTTTCCGCGTCCAAAACCAATTTTGCCATTTCCATCACCAACTGCAGTTAAAGCAGTAAAGGAAAATATACGACCACCCTTTACCACCTTGGCGACACGATTGACCTGAATTAGCTTTTCTTGCAAGCCTTCTTCATTTTTATTCTGTTCGTTTTTAAATGCCATATACCTTAATCCAATAACCTAGAATTGCAGACCGCCTTCACGTGCTGCTTCTGCCAATGCCTTTACTCGCCCATGATAAATGAAACCACTACGATCAAAAGCAACCTTGGTGACACCTACTGATATGGCTCTTTCAGCAATTAATTTACCAATTAGTGTAGCTGACTCCACGTTACCGGCTATGGGCTCTCCAACAGAGGAGGCAGAAGCCAGGACGCGATTATCTGGAGAAATAATCTGTGCATAAATGTGCCTAGGACTGCGATATACACACAATCTGTTTACTTTAAGCTCACTGATTTTCGCGCGTGATCTCTTTGCGCGTCGAAGGCGAGATTCTTTTTTCTCGTTCATTACTTATGCCTCTTGGCTCTGTTAGCGGAAAATGATTTATATTTCAAGTTCCAGCCGTTGCTTAATACTCTAGCGTTTACTTGTTATTTTTTCTTAGCTTCTTTGCGGTAAACCTGCTCACCTGAATAACGAACACCTTTGCCTTTATAGGGCTCAGGGGCACGGTAACTACGTAATTCTGCGGCAACTTGGCCAAGTAATTGTCTATCGGCACTTTTTAAAATTATTTCAGTCTGAGTTGGAGTTTCAGCAGTTACACCGTCAGGAAGCGAATAATCAATTGGATGAGAATATCCCAATACCATATTTACATTCTTACCTTGTGCTTTAGCTCTATAACCTACACCTACCAACTCCAGTTTGCGCTCGAATCCTTTGCTTACACCGATCACCATATTTTGTAATAGTGCTCTAGTTGTACCTGCGAGAGCATTTGCGTCAGTTGATTCGTTAATTGGTGACAATTTCAATTTATTATCTTCGTTCTCAATGTGAACATTGCTATTAAGCTTGAGAGTAAGCGCACCCTTAACGCCCTTCAGGTATACAACACCATCTGCTACCCGGACCTCTACTCCTTTCGGCAGTTCAACTGGAGCTTTTGCGATTCTGGACATAATCTTGCTCTTTCTATGTAACTTACTTTGAATGCCAAGTTTTTTACGAGGCGTTTACTGTCAACCAACTATTTGTATTTAAACCTGTAAAAAAATTTAAAAAACAGTACAGAGTACTTCGCCACCCACACCAGCAGCACGAGCTGCCATATTGGTCATCACACCTTTATTAGTAGATACAATGGCAATACCTAAACCCGCTCTAACAATTGGCAAATCTTCTCGACTCTTGTACATACGTAAACCAGGGGAACTTCCTCGATGTAATTCTTCTATTACAGGCCTGCCATTATAATATTTGAGATCTATATTCAGGATCTGTTTAACTAAATCGGTACTTAAGGAATAACCTGCGATATATCCTTCTTGTTTTAAAACATCCAAGATCGATTGTTTTATTTTAGAAGCAGGACACTGCACAGTAGGCTTTCCCGCCATTTGAGCATTACGGATACGTGTTAAAAGATCTGCTATAGGATCGGACATACTCATTATAATTTCCTCAAACTCTTCTCAGCTTTCTAACCTTACCAACTGGCTTTGGTTAAACCTGGAACATCACCTTTCATAGCATGTTCACGTAATTTGATACGGCACAACCCAAATTTTCTGTAAACACCATGTGGTCGTCCAGTAATCTGACAGCGTTTACGCTGTCTGGACGGACTAGCATCTCGCGGCAGTTTCTGCAATTTTATTTGTGCTTCCCATTTTTCTGCATCAGTAGCTGTAACGCTGAGAACAGTAGCTTTGTAAGATGCACGTTTTTTGGCAAAACGAGCAGCAATTTTTAGCCTACGAGTTTCTCTTTCAATCATTGATGTCTTGGCCATGATCTATCCTCTGGCTTCGGAGGTGGGATTTTCACCTCGGAAAGGAAAATTAAATGCTCTTAGTAAGGCACGACCTTCTTCGTTTGTTTCAGCTGTTGTGGTGATCGTGATATCCATACCTCTGAGCTTGTCAATTTTGTCATAATCTATTTCAGGAAATATAATTTGCTCAGTTACTCCAAGAGCATAATTACCTCGACCATCAAATGCTTTTGGGTTTAATCCCCGAAAGTCACGTATACGCGGGATCGCAATATTTACCAGGCGATCTAGAAATTCATACATTCGCTCACCACGTAGCGTTACTTTGCAGCCTACCGGCCAACCTTCACGAATTTTGAAACCCGCTACAGATTTTCGTGCTTTGTTTACAACAGGGCGCTGACCGGTAATTTTTATTAAATCACCAATCGCGTTATCCAAAACTTTTTTATCACTGAATTCACCGCTACCAATATTCAAAACAATCTTGGTAACTTTTGGAACCTGCATAGGATTGCTGTAAGAGAACTGTTTTGTAAGTTCTTTGACAACCGTATCTTTATAAAACGCTTTCAATCTAGCCATGGTTAAACCTGTTTTCTATCTCAGCATTGCCACACCGGATATGTCCGGACTCAGTCAACTCAGCCAATTATGGATTTGTCGGATTTAAAAATTCTGACTTTATTTCCATCAGCCTCTAAACGAATACCAATCTTGTCTGCTTTACCACTTTTTGGGTTGAAAATTGCAACATTAGAAGCATCAATCCCGGCTTCTTTTTCAATAATGCCGCCAGGTTTTCCAATATTCGGATTAGGCTTTGTATGCCGTTTAACCATATTGATACCAGCAACCATCAAACGTCCATTGCCTAGAACACGAGTGATTTTCCCGCGCTTGCCATTATCACGACCAGCAATAACTATAACTTCATCATCACGTTTGAGCTTTTGCATAAACCTGATTTTCAACCTCTTATCTTTTAGCCTGTTAAGACTTTATATTTCTAGTGCTTTTTATAAAATTATTTGTACTTGCTCAATCACAACACTTCAGGAGCAAGAGAAATAATACGCATAAACTTTTCATTTCTCAGTTCGCGGGTAACCGGTCCAAATACACGTGTACCGATTGGCGCGTCTTGGTTATTAAGCAAAATAGCAGCGTTGTCATCAAATTTAATGAGGGAGCCATCCTGTCTTCTAACTCCACTTTTTGTTCGAACAACCAACGCATTTAAAACTTGTCCTTTTTTAACTTTTCCGCGCGGAATGGCTTCCTTAACAGTAACTTTGATGACATCTCCAATTCTGGCATAGCGACGATGAGAACCACCGAGCACTTTAATACACATAACACGGCGAGCGCCGCTATTGTCTGCCACTTCTAAATATGACTGTACTTGAATCATGGTACTACTCCGCGCCTATCGCCCTTGTTCTGGCTTTCAGTACTGTTAAGCACTGATACTAAATTTTCTTGATATTTTATTAATTCAGCAGCAACTCAATTAGATAAAGTTTTGATAATGCAACTACGCTGCCGAGGCTTTTTCATCAACACTCACCAAAGACCAAGTTTTTGTTTTAGAAATTGGTCTTACTTCTTTTACTGTAACAGTATCACCTTGCTGGCACTGATTAGATTCATCATGTGCATGTACTTTTGAAGATTTAGTAACATATTTTCCATATACAGGGTGTTTAACTCGTCGCTCAATCAACACAGTAATAGATTTGTCCATTTTGTTACTAATTACTTTTCCAGTAATTGTTCGAGCACTTTTTTGATTGTCAGACATAGTTTAAGAACCTGCTTGTTCGCCAATTATGGTTTTTACCCTGGCAATATCTTTTTTAACACCAGTAAATAAATGAGACTGCTGTAACTGACCAGTATTTTTCTTCATACGGAAGTTAAATAGATCACGTTGCAACCCCAGCAACAATGCATTGAGCTCAATGATTGATTTGCTTCTTAATTCAGTTGCCTGCAATTTGGCCATCACATCACCACTCGTTTAGCAAATTTTGTAGCAAAAGGAAGTTTAGCAGCAGCCAAATCAAAAGCCTCTTGGGCAATCTCTGAAGACACTCCTTCGACTTCAAACAAAATTCTTCCTGGCTGGATATTGGCTACCCAATACTCAACATTACCCTTACCACTACCTTGACGAACTTCCAATGGTTTCTGGGTGATAGGCTTGTCAGGGAAAACTCTTATCCAGACTTTGCCACCACGCTTCATATGACGCGTCAAAGCACGACGAGCCGACTCTAGTTGACGCGCAGTTAAGCGACCGCGACCTACGGCTTTTAAGCCGAATTCGCCAAAACTCACAGTGCTACCCCTATGGGCTAGACCACGATTGCGGCCTTTCATCTGTTTGCGAAATTTAGTCCGCTTTGGTTGTAACATCCGGAACCACCTCTTTTAGCCTGTCATTCCAACTGGCTTTTCTTCAGCTCTTACTGTTGTTGAACTTTTTTCTTCGAATCACCTGAAAGTACTTCTGCTACGTTTAGGATTTCACCTTTGAATATCCACACTTTCACACCTATGATTCCAAAAGTGGTTAGTGCCTCACTCGTTGCATAATCGATATCGGCACGAAGTGTATGTAATGGTACGCGACCTTCATGATATCGCTCTGTTCGTGCTATTTCTGCACCACCAAGACGACCACCTACCTGAACTTTTATTCCTTCAGCGCCTTGACGCATCGCATTTTGCATTACACGTTTCATCGCACGACGGAACATAACACGTCGTTCCAACTGCTGCGCAACACTGTCAGCTACCAATTGCGCATCTAGATCGGGCTTTCGAATTTCTTCAATATTGATGTTAACTGGCACACCCATTTTGGCTGTTAGCAAATTTCGTAACTTTTCTACATCTTCACCTTTTTTTCCAATTACTATTCCTGGGCGTGCCGTATAAACAGTAATTCTCGCTGTTTGCGCAGGTCTTTCTATTTCAACCCTAGAAACAGAAGCTGCAGCTAGTTTTTTCTTTACAATCGCTCGCACTTCCAAATCTTCAAGGAGATACTTCGAGTAATTTTTACCTTCTGCATACCAAACAGAAGTATGTCTTTTTACTATACCCAGTCGAATGCCTGTTGGGTGTACTTTTTGACCCATGATCTCCCCTACGCGTTATCAGCTACTTTTACAGTAATGTGACAAGAGCGTTTCGTAATTCGATCTGCTCTACCTTTTGCACGAGGCATAATTCGTTTTAACGACACGCCTTCGTCAATAAAAATCGTAGACACTTTTAACTCATCTATATCAAGACCTTGATTATGCTCTGCATTTGCAATTGCGGAATTAAGTACTTTTTTTATGAGAGGCGCGCCTTTTTTATTACTAAAGGACAAGACTTCCAGAGCATCTTCAACACGTTTGCCACGAATCTGGTCAGCGACCAGCCTGACTTTTTGTGCCGAGACCCTGGCCCCCTTTAAAACCGCTGAAACTTCCATCACAAACACCTCTAAATATTTTATAAAACACGCATTAACGTGCTTTTTTATCCGCAGAATGACCACGGTAGGTTCTGGTCATTACAAATTCACCCAGCTTGTGACCCACCATATCTTCAGTGACTAAAATAGGCACATGCTGACGCCCGTTATGTATGGACAGAGTCAAACCCAACATTTCTGGAGAAATCATTGATCTACGTGACCACGTTTTGATTGGTCTACGATCATTTTTCTCAACAGCAACCTGAACTTTTTTAAGTAGGTGCAAATCTATAAAAGGACCTTTTTTTAGCGATCTTGGCACTTGATTACCCTACCCTTGTTTATTTAGTCGCGTTACGACGACGTACTATCAACTTACTAGTACGCTTGTTAGTTCTTGTTTTGAAACCTTTAGTAGGAGTACCCCATGGAGATACTGGATGACGACCACCAGAAGTGCGACCTTCACCACCACCATGTGGATGATCGACCGGATTCATGGCTACACCACGTACAGTTGGTCGGACACCACGCCATCTAGAAGCCCCAGCTTTTCCCAAAGAGCGCAAGTTATGCTCGCTATTTGAAACCTCACCTAATGTTGCCCTACAGTCGGACGGTACTTTTCTTACTTCACCAGACCTCAAACGCAAAGTTACATGCTGCCCTTCTCTTGCAACCAATTGCACTGAAGTACCAGCACTACGCGCCAATTGAGCTCCTTTGCCTGGCTTCATTTCAACGCAATGAATAGTGCTACCAACAGGTATATTGCGCAGCGGAAGACAGTTGCCTGGCTTCATTGGAGAAGCAGCGCCTGACATTATTTCGTCACCCACTACTACTTTTTGCGGAGCTATTACATAGCGACGCTCACCATCAGCGTATAACAACAACGCGATATTAGCTGTTCGGTTTGGATCATATTCAAAACGCTCTATCCGTGCTGGTATGCCGTCTTTGTCTCGCAAAAAATCGACTACGCGATATTTTTGTTTATGACCACCACCTGCATGTCTCTGAGTTATACGACCAGAGCTGTTACGACCACCAGTTTTAACTTTCTTTTCAAGCAACGGACCGTAAGGAGCACCACGGTGCAGCTCGGGATTTACTACTTTAACCAGGAATCTTCGACCTGGTGAGGTAGGTTTACATTTGATAATTGCCATAAACTTCTCCCAAAGCCCCGCTTAGCCTAAATCGGCAAGATCAATTTGCTGACCCTGCTCCAGCCTTACGTAGGCTTTTTTCCAATCACTGCGGCTGCGAAGTATGCCGCGCGCAGTCCGTTTGGTTTTACCTTTTACATTTAATACCTGGACACCTTTGACCTGAACTCCGAAAAGACTTTCAACAGCCTTTTTAATCTCAGATTTAGTCGCATCATGCACAACTTTAAAAGTTACCTGATTATTGAGCTCAGAAATATTACTGGTTTTCTCAGAGAGATGCGGCCCCAGAATTACGCTTAATATACGTTCCTGATTCATGCCAGCAGACCCTCTAGTTTTTTCAATGCAGGAATAGTAACCAGCACCTTGTCAAAGCCAATCAGGCTAACCGGATCAACACCTTCAGCATCCAGAACATCTACGGTATGAAGATTTCGCGCAGCCAGAAAAAGGTTCTTATCAACCTGATCACTTACGATAAGCACATTGTGCAAGTCAAATTCAGACAATTTCTCCAAAAGACTTTTTGTTTTATGAGAATCTAGCTTGAAATCATCCACAACCAACAAACGACCCTGCCTAATCAACTCTGATACGATACAACGCATTGCTCCACGGTACATTTTTTTGTTTATTTTTTTGGAGTGATCTTGAGGAACTGCAGCAAATGTTTTACCACCCCCGCGCCATAGAGGGCTACGGGTACTGCCTGCACGAGCACGGCCTGTTCCTTTTTGGCGATGAGGCTTTCTACCGCCACCACTTACTTCAGCACGAGTTTTTTGCTTTACTGAACCCTGTCGAGCACCTGCCAAGTATGTAACCACAACTTGGTGCACAAGACTCTCATTGAATGGCATTCCAAAAGAACCGTCGGAAACTGACACAATTTCTTTTGCAGCTTTCATCCCCGGCAAAACAACATGTAGATCCATTGCTTAGCCCTCAGACTTCATAACTTTGGATTTAACAGCCGGCGTAACAATAACATCACACCCAGTTGCACCCGGTACCGCGCCCTTTATAAGGAGCAAATTATTTTCAGTATCAATTTTTACAATTTGTAAATTTTGAATGGTCACTGATTCGTCGCCCATATGACCAGCCATTTTTTTACCTTTCCATACACGACCTGGAGATTGATTTTGACCGATAGAACCAGGTGCGCGATGAGACAAGGAGTTACCGTGGGTAGCATCCTGCATACTAAAATGATGCCTTTTGATTACCCCCTGAAAACCTTTCCCCTTGGAGACTCCAGAGACATCAACCATCTGACCAACAATAAAGCTGGAGACAGTCAATTCCGAACCGGTAGTAAACTTGTCTATCTCAGCTGAAGCAGAACGGAATTCCCACAATCCACGACCCAAATCAACGCCCGCTTTAGCGAAATGACCTGCAGCAGACTTGGTTACGTGGCTACTTTTTTTGCTGCCCGTTGTTACCTGGATGGCTGCATAGCCATCATTATCAACAGATTTTATCTGAGTGACACGGTTGGGCAATACTTCAACCACAGTGACGGGCACAGAAGCCCCTGTTACAGTGAAAACGCGGGACATACCGCTTTTTCGACCGACTAATCCAATCGACATTTTTAACTCCATCGTGCATGGGGCTTTGACCCACTATGGCTGCTTTCGCATTACACTATGTTAAGTATGTCACCAAGGTGACGATTCGTTGTATTTAAGGTGCCAGCATTTATGATATACAGACACCACTACAAAATATTTTTAAAAACTTATTTTCTCAACCCAAACTTATCTGAACCTCGACACCTGCTGCTAGATCAAGCTTCATCAAAGCGTCAACAGTTTTTTCAGTAGGTTCAACAATATCCAACAGACGTTTATGCGTACGGATTTCGTACTGGTCTCGCGCATCTTTATCAACATGGGGCGAAACCAGAATAGTAAACCTTTCAGTTTGTGTCGGCAGAGGAATTGGACCCCGTATTTGCGCACCTGTGCGCTTTGCGGTTTCGACAATTTCTTGCGTTGACTTGTCAATAAGCCTGTGATCGAAGGCTTTAAGACGAATTCTGATGCGCTGGTTCTGCATGCGACCAACATCTCCTGTCATTGTTAAAGATCTGCGCAGTGAAAATGATTTATCACTACGAAAAAGAGCGCGAATTTTAAGAATGTGAGCCTATACTGTCAAGCTCTCATTTATTTATTTTTCATCAATCTATGCTAATTTTCGAATGATTATTTAATAATCTTCAGATATGCGATTGCTTTTTTTAAATTCTTGAATTCAAGAAAAATTTTTTATCAATTTTTTTAAAATAAATATTAAAAACATTTGCAAAACAAACCGAGGCCTCATTGAGGTCCCGGTTTAACGCTATTCCAGCGTGCTTTACTCTATAACTTTCGCAACTACTCCAGCCCCTACCGTTCTGCCACCTTCACGGATTGCAAAACGCAGACC
>Ga0114978_10000220_pt1 | contig 47599 bp, 37 predicted proteins | sample S_140212_EF_Meta_FD_87027 | JGI IMG/M metagenome (GOLD analysis project Ga0114978, IMG submission 87027) | Freshwater microbial communities from Lake Simoncouche, Canada to study carbon cycling - S_140212_EF_MetaG | ecosystem: Environmental > Aquatic > Freshwater > Lake | place: Lake...
GATACGAAGCCGATGCCGTCCGACAGTTCTGAAATGCCGAGGCTATAGCGCGCAATCCCCGAGTTCACGTCGGTGCCGACGATGCCCAGCAAGAGGCCGACCAAGATCATGCAGACCGCTTTAATCAGCGAGCCGTGCGCAAGCACCACCGCGGACACGAGGCCCAAGACCATCATAGAGAAGTATTCGGCTGCGCCGAATTCAAATGCCAGCTCGGCGAGTGGCGGGCCGAACAGCGCAATCAGCAGGGTGCCGACGGTGCCGGCGAAAAATGAGCCGAGCGCGGCAATCGCAAGCGCTGGACCGGCACGGCCCTGTCGGCCCATCTGGTAGCCGTCGATACAGGTCACCACCGACGACGATTCGCCCGGCAGGTTGACCAGAATCGCGGTGGTCGAACCGCCGTAGCTGGCGCCGTAGTAGATGCCGGCCAGCATGATCAGCGCCGGCGTAGGGGGCAGGTTAAAGGTAATCGGCAGCAGCATCGCGATCGTTGCCACCGGGCCGATGCCGGGCAGGACGCCGATCAGCGTGCCGAGAAAGCAGCCGATAAAACAATACATCAGATTCTGCATGGTCAGCGCGACGCTGAAACCAAGGCTTAAGTGCTGGATGAGTTCTGTCATGGTTCGCTCCGTTGGCTCTTGTTCTTGTCAGTCGCTCAGGACCAGGGGAAAAGTTTGAACGGCAGGCCGAGCGCCTTGTCGAATATCGCCCACACCGTGATCGACATGAGCACCGCCGAAATGATCGCTTCTTTCAATTTGAACTCGTGCCCGCCCAGCGCGGCCGTGATGATCAGCACGACAGTCGCGGTGATCAGCCCGCCGGTGTTGACGATGGCGGCAAAAGCCATGACTGAAGCAATCACCAGTAGCAATGGCCGCCACTTTACCGGCGTGGGTTTTTCGTCATCGACCAGAAATGATTCGACAAATACCATAAACCCCAGAGCAACCGTGCCCCAGCCCAGAATACTGGGAAAATATGCCGGGCCCATCCTGACTGCGGTGCCCATCGGATATTGAGTCGCGCCCATGGCAAACAAACCGCCGATCGCGATAAACATTAACCCGGCACTAAAGTCTTTCATGCTCCGGATTTTCAAGGCCATTATGTACTCCTCCACATTTATTAAAACTGATTGTATGCCGTGCTTAAAATCGCTTGCCGGCCAGCGTTAACTGCGCATGATAACTGGTTTCTTGGCGCCTAGCCACCAGCGCACTACGTTGTTATCGAAGGCGCCGTTTATGGGCAATCAAGCCGCCAGCGCGTCCTTTTCCATTTCTGACTTATAGCGGCCAAAACACGCCGCGCTGTTCATTTTAGCGCGGTGATACAGCGCTTTTTGCGCCGCCAGCACGCTCCCCGGCTGCCCTTTCCACGCTTTCAGCGCGGGGGCCTGCAACGCCCGGCCGTAAGAAAACGACAACGGCCAGGGCAACGCCGCCTTCCCTGCGTTCATTGCATTCAGGTGCGCGGTGGCGAGTTCATCGCTTTGCCCGCCGGACAGGAACACGATGCCCGGTACTGCCGCGGGCACCGTGCGTTTCAGGCATTGCACGGTCGCGTCCGCGACCTGTTGAACACTGGCTTGTTGCGGGCAATCCTTGCCGGAAATGACCATACTCGGCTTTAACACGAGATGCTCGAAACGCACGCGCTGCCGGTGCAATTCGTCAAATAATGCGTGTTGCGTATTTTCGGTGACGTCAAAGCAGCGCTCGAGCGTATGGCTGCCGTCCATCAGCACTTCGGGTTCGACGATCGGCACGATGCCCGCTTCCTGGCACAACGCCGCGTAGCGCGCGAGTGCGTGCACGTTGGCCTCAATGCAGTATTGGCTCGGCATGTCCGTGCCTATCGTAATCACCGCGCGCCACTTGGCGAATGTCGCGCCGAGCTTTTTGTATTCCGCGAGGCGCTCGCGCAACCCGTCGAGGCCTTCGGTGACCTGTTCGCCGGCGGCTCCGGCCAGCGCCTTTGCTCCGGTATCGACTTTGATGCCGGCGAGGATGCCCGCTTTTTTCATCGCGTCCGGAAACGGCGTGCCCGCCTTGGTCGCCTGCTTGATGGTTTCGTCGTACAGAATCATGCCGCTTATGTACTGCGCGAGGCCTTCGCCCGTGATCAGCAGATCGCGGTAGGCGCGGCGCGTCTCCACGTTTGATTCGACGCCGATCAGGTCGAAGCGTTTCTTGATGGTGCCGCTCGATTCGTCGATCGCCAGAATACCTTTGCCCGGGGCAACCATTGCCGCCGCGGTCGCTGCAAGTTCACGTTCAAACATTTACTGCCTCCAACTGGCTGATGCGTGCCGGAAAAATGAAAACGCTCAAAGGGTGCGTATTCTACCCTCAGGAAATACGTTTTGACCATGCTGGGATCGAGATTCCGGATGTACAGCGCGACGCAGTGTAACTATCCCTGCTTACGCCCAGCTTACGCAAACGCTCACTTCACGAACGCCTGTGTTCCCCCGGGTATTTTAGCTGCGGCCGCTGCGCTTAACTTGCCAAGCAAGTTGGCCTCCGCCGAAATCCCCTATGCCGGCGACCATCAAGAACGACGATGCTCGCCCGGGTATTTTGGCGGCGGCCGCTGCGCTTAACTTGCCAAGCAAGTTAGCCTCCGCCGAAATCCCCAATGCCGGCGACCATCAAGAACGACGATGCTCGCCGACTTTGACGATTTTCATTGTATTGGTGCCGCCGGCCTTGCCGAAAGGCTCGCCGATGGTAAGGATGATGTAATCGCCGGCATGCACCGCGCCGCGCTTCAAGAGTTCGTCCTCGGCCATGTTCAGCGCGCGCTCGGGGTCGCGTGCGCCTTTGAACTTGACCGGGTAGACGCCGCGGAACAAGGTGACCCGCCGGCGCGTTTCGACCACCGACGACAGCGCGTAAATCGGCACGCTTGAATTCATGCGCGACATCAGGAGCGCGGTCTTGCCGCTTTGCGTCAGCGCGGCGATCGCTTTGATGTTGAGGCTGTTGGCGGTGAATATCGTGGCGCGCGCGACAGCCTCTTCGACCGTTTCCGGGGGGCCGGTGCGCCGGCGTTCGACGAAAAACGCGTCTTCCTTTTCCGCTTCGAGACAGACGCGCGCCATCGCGGCTATCGTTTCCACCGGGAACTTGCCGGCCGCGGTTTCCGCCGACAGCATCACCGCGTCGGTGCCGTCGAGCACGGCATTGGCGACGTCCGACACTTCCGCGCGCGTTGGAATCGGATTGTTGATCATCGACTCCATCATCTGGGTGGCCGTGATCACCAGCTTGTTGCGCTCGCGCGCCATGCGGATCATGCGCTTCTGCAAAGCGGGCACCACCGCGTCGCCGACTTCCACGGCGAGATCACCGCGCGCAACCATGATCGAATCGGAGGCGTCGATGATTTCCTCCAGCGCGGGAATCGCTTCGGCGCGCTCGATCTTGGCGCACAACAGCGCCTTGCCGCCGGCCTTCAGCATGAGGTCGCGCGCCCATTGCATGTCGGCCCCCGAGCGCGGAAACGATACGGCGAGGTAATCGGCTTTCAGCTCGGCCGCTGTCTTGATGTCCTGCATGTCTTTTTCGGTCAGCGCGGGCGCGGTCAGTCCGCCGCCCTTGCGGTTGATGCCCTTGTTGTTGGACAGCGTGCCGCCCTGCTCGACCACGCAATCTATACGCGTGCCCCTGACCGCGACCACCGCCAGCACGACGCGGCCGTCGTCCAGCAGCAGCGTGTCGCCTTTGGAGACGTCCTGCGGCAGGTTCTTGTAATCGAGACCGACGCGATGCGCGTCGCCCAGTTTGCACTCCGCGTCGAGCACGAATTTATCGCCGACGTTGAGCTCGATGCGGTCGTGCTCAAAACGGCCGATGCGTATTTTCGGGCCCTGCAAATCCACCAGCACGCCGACCGAGCGTCCGGCCTTGCGCGCCAGTTCGCGCACGAGTTCGACGCGCGCGGTGTGCTCCTTCGCCGTGCCGTGCGAGAAATTCATGCGCACGACGTCGAGCCCGGCCTCGATCATGCGCATGAGCGTGACCTTGTCGCTGGAAGCGGGGCCAAGTGTGGCGACAATTTTGGTGCGGCGGGGCATGGAAACCAGGATTGAGTTGAGAGGATTCAGGATTCGGCAAGGGCAAGCGTAACCCTGTTTGCCCGAATCCTCAATCGTTGATCGCTATTTCTGCTGCGCGCGCTGTTCAAGGATCTCGACCGCGGGCAGTTTTTTGCCTTCGAGAAACTCGAGAAACGCCCCGCCGCCGGTCGACATATACGATACCTTGTCGGCGATCCCGTATTTGGCGATGGCAGCCAGCGTATCGCCGCCGCCGGCGATCGAAAACGCTTGCGATTCGGCGATGGCGCGCGCGATGCGTGCGGTGCCCGCGCCGAACTGGTCGAACTCGAACACGCCAACCGGTCCGTTCCAGATAATGGTGCCGGCCCTGGCAATCACTCTTGCAAGCACTTCCGCGGTCTGCGGGCCGATGTCGAGAATCATGTCGTCGGCGCCAACCTCATTGGCCGCCACCAGGTTTGCGCGCGCGCGCGCCGACAATTCGCCCGCAACGACGACGTCCACCGGCAGCGGAACCTCTGCGCCGCGTTTTTTCATCAAATCGATGATGGCATGCGCCTCGCCGATCAGTCCGGGTTCCGCCAGCGATTTGCCGACACGCTGGCCCATCGCCAGCATAAAAGTATTCGCGATGCCGCCGCCCACGATCAGTTGATCGACTTTTTCGGCCAGCGTTTTGAGTATGGTCAGCTTGGTCGAAACCTTGGACCCGGCGACGATGGCAACCAGCGGCCGCGCAGGATCGCGCAACGCCATACCGAGCGCCTCGAGTTCGGCCGCCATCAATGGACCCGCGCACGCCGTCGGCGCGAATTTGGCGATGCCGTGGGTGGTCGCTTCCGCGCGGTGCGCAGTACCGAACGCGTCATTCACATACACATCGCACAACGCCGCCATTTTTTTCGCCAGCGCGTCGTCGTTTTTTTTCTCGCCTTTATTGAAGCGGCAATTTTCGAGCATTACCACCTGGCCCGGCTTGACGTCGACGCCGGTGACCCAATCGCGCATCAATGGCACCGGAGTCTTGAGCAACTCGCTCAGCCGTTGCGCAACCGGTTCAAGAGAATCGGCGGCATTGAACTCGCCTTCCGTCGGACGACCGAGATGCGATGTCACCATCACAGCGGCGCCTGCCGTCAGCGCGGCCTGGATCGCCGGCACTGACGCGCGGATGCGCGTGTCATCGGTAATTTTGCCGGCGTCGTCCTGCGGCACGTTGAGGTCCGCGCGTATGAACACCCGCTTGCCGGCGAGGTTTACGTCCGCCATCTTCGTTACATTCATGCGGAAACGCCGGTGATGCCGTTACTTGGCAATGACGCGCGCCATTTCCAGCACCTTGCAGGAATAACCCCATTCGTTGTCGTACCACGAGACGACTTTCACGAAAGTGCTGTCGAGCGCAATGCCCGCCTCGGCGTCGAACACCGAAGTGCAGACTTCGTCGCGAAAATCGGTCGACACGACTTTTTCCTCGGTGTAGCCGAGCACGCCTTTCATGGCGCCTTGCGATTCCGCTTTCATCTTGGCGCAGATTTCTGCGTAAGTAGCCGGCTTGTTGAGTTCAACCGTGAGGTCGACAACGGAAACATCGGATGTCGGCACGCGAAAAGCCATGCCGGTCAGTTTCTTGTTGAGTTCGGGGATCACCACACCGACGGCCTTGGCCGCACCGGTGGACGACGGAATGATGTTCTCAAGTATGCCGCGACCACCGCGCCAGTCCTTGTTGGAGGGACCATCAACGGTCTTCTGCGTGGCGGTCGCCGCATGCACGGTCGTCATGAGTCCGCGCTTGATGCCCCAGTTATCGTTGAGCACCTTCGCCACCGGCGCCAGACAGTTCGTGGTGCAGGAAGCGTTCGAGATTATCGCCTGTCCCTTGTACGTCTTGTCGTTCACACCGAACACGAACATCGGGGTGTCGTCTTTGCACGGTGCCGACATGATGACTTTCTTCGCGCCCGCGGCGAGGTGTTTCTCGCAGCTGTCCTTGGTCAGAAACAGGCCCGTCGATTCGACGACAACAGCGGCGCCGACATCGCCCCATTTCAGCTGCGTGGGGTCCTTTTCGGCGGTAAGCCGGATGCGCTTGCCATTCACGACCAGCGTATTGCCGTCTACGCCAATGTCGCCCTTGAACCGGCCGTGCACCGAGTCGTAGCGCAGCATGTACGCGAGATAGTCCGGTTCGAGCAGGTCGTTGATGCCCACGATCTCGATGTCCGGAAAGTGCTGCACCGCCGCGCGGAACACCATTCGGCCGATACGTCCAAATCCATTGATGCCAACTTTGATGGTCATGCCCGCCTCTCCTCGAAATTATATAAACACCTTCGCCGCCCGTCAGGGCCGCAAAGTCAAATGATTGTCTTTACCGTCGCCACCACATTGTCGACGGTGAAACCGAAATATTTGAACAGTTCACTGGCCGGCGCCGATTCGCCAAAACGGTCGATGCCGACCACTGCGCCGGTCTTGGAATCCACGGCACCAACATACTTGCGCCAGAAATCGGTGATCCCGGCTTCGACTGCGACGCGGGACACGCCGGCGGGCAGTACCGACGCACGATAGGCCGCGTCCTGCGCGTCAAATAACGACGTGCAGGGCATGGACACCACGCGCACGGCGATGCCTTCATTTTGCAGCTGCTCGCGCGCTGCCATCGCCAGCGGCATTTCAGATCCCGTCGCGATAATCACGGCGCGTGGAACGCCGCCTTCGGCTTCGGCGAGCACGTAACCACCGCGCGCAATCGACGCGATTTGTGTCGCACTGCGTTTTTGGAACGCCACGTTCTGCCGCGACAATATGAAACAGGTGGGTCCATCTTTGCGCTGTATTGCCGCACTCCAGGCCGCCGCCGCTTCGACCGTATCGCACGGCCGCCACACCGCCATATTCGGGATCAGCCGCAAGCTCGACGTGTGCTCGACGGCCTGGTGCGTTGGTCCGTCTTCGCCGAGCCCGATCGAATCGTGGGTGAAGACGAAGATATTGCGCAATTTCATCAGCGCAGCCATGCGCAGGGCATTGCGCGAGTAATCGGAAAACGTGAGGAAGGTGCCGGTTTCCGGAATGAAGCCGCCGTGCAGCGCCATGCCGTTGGTGATCGCGGCCATCGCGAACTCGCGCACGCCGAAGTTCACGATATTGCCGGGCTCGGTGCGCGACACGACCTTGCTGCCCGGCCAGTTGGTAAACACGCTGCCCATCAAATCGGCCGACCCGCCGATGAGTTCCGGCAGGCCGGGTGCAAGCTGGGTCAACGCAAGCTGCGATGCTTTACGCGTTGCAACGGTCTCGCCCTTGGTATTTGCCGCTTCGATCGCGGCGGCCGCCATGCCCGCAAAATCTGCCGGCAGTTCACCGGCCATGCGGCGCTTGAATTCGCGCGCGAGGTCAGGATGCGCGGACGCGTAGGCGGCAAATCGCGCGTCCCAATTTGCTTGCGCGCCAGCGCCTTTTTTGCGCTGGTCCCATTCAGCGTAAATTTCCTGGGGAATTTCGAACGGCGGAAATTTCCAACCGATGCTTGCACGCGTTGCCGCGACTTCCTCCGCGCCCAACGCCTCGCCGTGCGCTTTGGCGGTGCCGGCGCGTTTAGGCGAGCCTTTGCCGATCACGGTCTTGCAGCAGATCAGGCTCGGGCGGTCGCCGACTGCCTGCGCGGATTTCAGCGCGGCTTCGATTGCCGCCGCATCGTGTCCGTCGACGCGCGGCACCACGTGCCAGCCGTAGGCTTCGAAGCGCTTGGGCGTGTCGTCCGTAAACCATCCCTGCACCTGGCCATCGATGGAAATGCCGTTGTCGTCGTAAAACGCGATCAGTTTGCCCAGCCCCAGCGTGCCGGCGAGCGAGCAGGCTTCGTGCGATATGCCTTCCATCAGGCAGCCGTCACCGAGAAACACAAAGGTGTAATGGTCGACCACCGTGTGCCCGGCGCGATTGAAATCCGCCGCCAGTAATTTTTCCGCGAGCGCCATGCCCACCGCGTTGCTGATGCCCTGGCCGAGCGGTCCGGTCGTGGTCTCGACGCCTGGCGTCATGCCAAGTTCCGGATGGCCGGGCGTTTTCGAATGCAGCTGGCGGAAGTGGCGGACTTCGTCCATCGACAAATCGTAGCCCGTGAGATGCAGCAGCGCATACAGCAGCATCGAGCCATGGCCGTTCGACAGCACAAAGCGGTCGCGGTCGGCCCAGTGCGGGTTGGCGGGATTATGTTTGAGGTGATGGCGCCATAACACTTCGGCAATTTCCGCCATCCCCATGGGCATGCCCGGGTGACCGGAATTGGCTTGTTGCACAGCGTCCATCGCGAGCGCGCGGATCGCGTTGGTTATTTCCAGGCGGGAGCCCATTCGATATTTCCTTGCGGAGAGCCGAGACTTGCGGGAGCCGCAATTATCTTAGAAACCGGCGCCTTTGGCTACGTAGCGCCGGCAATTCCGGCGCCGGGCGCGCTAATCTTCGGCGCGACGCGCGAGCTTGATGCCCAGTTGCTTCAGCTTGCGGTAAAGATGCGTGCGTTCGAGACCGACGCTGTCGGCAACGCGGCTCATATTGCCGCCTTCTTTAGCGATGTGGTGCTCGAAATAAACGCGTTCAAACGAGTCGCGTGCTTCGCGCAGCGGCAAGTCGAGCGGCAGCCCCGTCGGCGCCGCAGCGGGCGACGCACCGTAAGTCGGCAACGCCTGGTTCACGTCACCGACGCCGATTTCTTCGCCGGCAGCCGTCAACGCCAGTGTGCGCACGACGCTTTCCAGCTGATTGAGATTGCCCGGCCAGTCGTAATTGCGCAGCGCATTCAACGCGGCGGTGCTGAAATGCCGCGGCGCCACCTCCTTGGCTTCGATGCTGCGCAGCAGGAACAGGTTGGCGAGGTCCGGCACGTCTTCGCGATGCTGGCGCAGGCTCGGCACATTGACCGTTACCGCAGCGATCACGCTGTACAGCTTGGCGTCGAACCCACCTTGCGCGACGAGTTCCGGCAACGCGCGCGACGTCGCGCAAATCAGCCGCGTATTGTATTTCTCGAGCTTGCCGATAATCAGCAGCAGGCCTTTTTGTTCCACGCGATTGAGGTCGGCGACTTCCGGCAGGAACAACGTGCCTTCGCGCGCCTGGTTCAGGAGGTCCAACGGTGCTTCGGCCAGCACCGCGAGATTTTCCGGTTCTACCCACGGCGCATTCGGTTTGCCGGGAAGCGGGTTGGGTTGGTGCACGAAACGTGCGCACAGTTCAACACCGCTGCCCGGCTCGGCGACCATCATCAGCGGCGACTTCAGGTTGGCGATGCGCTCCAGTCGCTGCTTGAGTTCAGTCACCACCGGCGCGCGGCCCAGCGTCGCCAGCATCAATGTCGGTTTTACCTGCTGCTCGCCGCGTTTTAGCGCGCGGCCGACCGTGGCCAGCAATTTTTGCAGCGCGATCGGTTTTTCAAGGAAATCGAAAGCACCGATGCGCGTTGCTTCAACTGCGGTATCGATCGTGCCATGGCCCGACATCATGACGACCGGCATGGTGAGTAGTCCCGAGCTCGCCCACTCCCGCAACAGCGTAATGCCGTCGGTATCCGGCATCCAGATGTCGAGTAACACCAGATCGGGACGGGCCTGCGCACGCTGCGCGCGCGCCTGGCCGGCGTTTTCGGCGATACGCACCTGATAGCCTTCGTCGCGCAATATCTCCGACAGGAGTTCGCGGATTCCGATTTCGTCGTCGACTACCAGGATTTGCTGCATAGCTCCGATCCCGTTAAGCGCGCGCAGCGGCTTTGATGGCGGCCGTTTGCACGGCCATGGCGGGGAATGTCAGCGTAACCCGCGCACCATGCGGTTCGATATTCGAAATCTCCACTCTGCCGCCGTGTTCTTCAATGATTTTTTTCACGATCACCAGACCCAGGCCGGTGCCTTTCGGCTTGGTCGTCACGTACGGTTCGAACACGCGCTGCATGAGCTCATGCGGAAAACCGCTGCCATTATCGGAGATCGTCATGCACATGCCACCGGCCAGCGGCTCGGTGCGCAACACTATACGCGGGTTCGCCGCATCGGCGAGCGCATCTTCCGCGTTCTGCAGCAGGTTATGTATGACCTGGCGCAGCTGTGCGGGATCACCGACTATGCGCGGCAGGTTCGGCGCGAGTTCGACCGTGAGCCGCCCCGCGAGCGATTCATACAGCATCAGGACTTCGCGCATCAGTTCGTTGAAATCGAGTTCCTGGCGGGTCGGTTCCGGCATGCGCGCGTACTGGCGAAACGCCTCGACCATGTTTTTGAGGGCGCTCACCTGATTGACGATCGTTTGGGTCGACCGCTTGAGCATGTCGGCGTCAACAGCGCCCAGCTTGTCCGCGAGCTTGTGCTGCAGACGTTCCGCCGACAGCTGGATGGGTGTCAGCGGATTACGGATTTCGTGCGCCAGGCGCCGCGCGACTTCGGTCCACGCCGCGTCGCGCTGCGCCTGCAGCACATGGGTTATGTCATCGAACACCACGACATAGCCGGTGCCGCTGCCGGCGGGCAGGCGCGTGCCGCGCAAGAGCAGCATTTGATTGCCGCCTTTGCCGGCGCGCTCGATTTGCTTTGTCCACTCGTTGCCGGCTCCTGCGCGGAACGCCGCGTCGACATCGCCGGCAAGCTGCTGCAACGCCGGCACGCGTGCGTGCCAGTGCGCGAGCTCGAGCCCGCTCAACTGTGCGAAATCAACGTCGAGGATCGCGCACGCGCTATGGTTGAAAGAACGCAGCCGCAACGACTCGTCGAACGCAAGCACACCGGCCGACAAATTGGCCAGTATGCTTTGTACATAGGTGTGCGCTTCGGTGAGCTGCTCCTGGTTGAGCTCGGCGTTCGCGCGCGCTTCCGCCAGTTGCTGGCGCATCGCGTTAAACGATTGCGTCAGCACCCCGAGTTCATCGCTGCTGGCAACGGTTTCGCGCTGGCTGAAGTCGCCCTGCGCCACCGCGCGCGTGCCTTCGACCAGAAAACTGAGCGGCGCCGACAAGCGCTCGCTTAACACGAACGCGAGGGACAACGCCGTAAGGAGTGCCAGCAGCAATGTCAGCGTCAGCGTGATTCCATATAGCCGCTTCAGTCCCTGGCGCGCCAGCAACAGCTCCTGATATTCGCGCTGGCCGGTTTGTACGATCTCGGCGTCGAGTGCCAACTGTCGCGGCACGCGCTGCAGAAGTTGCAGGACACGCATGTCGTCGGCAAGGCTGATGGTATTGACCGGTATCAGCACGCGCAGGTAGAGACCTCGATCGGGAATCGCCTCGATTGCGCTGTAAACCTGCTGCTGGCGCAACTGGCGCATGACGTTCGGGCCCGGCAAATCGGGCATCAGGCCGGTACGCTCGCTGCCGGAGAAAACCAGGACCTTTCCACGCGGCGTGAACAGGGTTGCTTCCTGCGCGCCGGCCTGCTCGCGCAACGTGTTGAGGGCGGCAATATGCTCGGCAGGCGACCGCACCGCCAGCGAGCCCGCCATCGCGTCGGCTTTTTTGATCAGGTCCTTCAACAGATTGTCGAGCGTGGTGCGGCCGAGATTGAGGCCGCCTTCGAGCGCTTTTTCGACACGCACGTCGAACCACGATTCAATACTCCGCGCGACGAATTGCACTGATACACCGTACACCAGCGCGCCCGGCAACACCGCCACCAGCGCGAACAACAGCACCAGCCGCAAGGTCAGCTTGGCGCCGAACACGCCCGCCTTCAGTTTCTGGCGCAACGCATATAACTGGTAGCCGAGCAAAAAGGCGAGGCAAACCGCCAGCCCGCCGTTCAGCGCCAGCAACAACGGGTAGTGCTGGGCAAACAGCGCCGTATTGGCACTCGCCGTCGCCAGCAGGTACAGCGTCACCGCACCGGCTACCGCGCACACGATCAATAGATACTTGACGGCGCCGCTGGTCAGTGCGAGGCGCAGGCCGGATATTTCGCCCGTCATGGCGTTACGCTCCAGCGATGCCACTCGGAACCGAAATTCCAGTCGCGCGACGCCAGGGCATTCAGTTGAAATGGTTTGGGCAACTGCGATACATCGAGCCGCATGCGCACGCCGGCGGTGTAAGTACTGCCCTTGCTGAGGGTCCCGGGCTCGAGCACCTGGCGCCGGCGCACGCGCGACAGAAGATCGAGCGCTTCAGACAGCGAGCCGAAATTCTGGTACAGCGAGCCGACGCCAAGACGGTACTGGCGCGTCAGCGCGTTGTATGCAAGGCGGTACTGCTGCTGGGTGCTGAGGACTTTTTCATTCAGCCAGTACCAGCGCGGCCGGATGACCTCGAACTCGAGCAGAAAATACAGCGGCACGCCCTTGTTGAGCGCTTCCTCCAGCGTCGAATTGAGCACGATCTCAAAATCGGCTTCGAGGAAATAGCCTTCCTCGCCGGCGACCAGCGCCGCATTGCGGACATCGATGCCCTCCGCCTGCGCAGCCGCAAAGATGAAAAACGACAGCGCGCACGCAATGAGCGCGCCGAGCCGGCTAAATTTTTTGCAGCAACGCGTAAAAAAAGCCGTCATGCTCGTGGTCTGGCAGCAACTGGCCATCCGGTGTCCCGTCCAAGGTTTTCACTCCGCATAATGGCAGCAGCTTGGCATCCGAGTGCCTGGTCAGAAAATCGGCTACCTGCTGTGAGTTCTCTTCCTGGAAAATCGAGCACGTCGTATACAGCAATTTACCACCACTGGCCAGCAATCGCCACAGACTATCGAGCATGCGCTGCTGCTGCGCCGCGAACTGCGCGACGTCGCTGGCGCGCCGCAACCATTTAATATCGGGATGGCGGCGCACCACACCCGACGCGCTGCACGGCACGTCGGCCAGGATGCGATCAAACGGCCGCTCATCCCACCATGCAACCGGGTTGCCCGCATCACCGGCAAGCACGCTGGCCGCGAGACCCAGCCGCTGCAGATTCTGGCGCACGCGCTCGAGCCGCGTTGCATCGCTGTCAAGCGCCGTCAAATCGAGATCCGCGATTTCGAGCAAATGCGTCGTCTTGCCGCCGGGCGCGGCGCAGGCGTCGAGCACGCGCATGCCCGGCTGAGCATCCAGCAAGGGTGCTGCATATTGCGCGGCAGCATCCTGCACCGACGCCAGTCCGTCGGCAAACCCGGGCAGACGTTCGACCGGCATTGCGCGAGAAAGCGTTGCGCCATCCACGCCGACCGCGGTTGCCGCAATATCGTGCTGCGCGAGCAAAGCAATATAGTCGTCGCGCGTCGTGCGCCGCCGGTTCACGCGCAAGGTCAACGGCGGATGCAGATTGCCCGCCGCGAGTATGGCCGCGTAATGCAGCGGGTGCTGTTTGCGCAGCTTGTCTATCCACCAATGCGGATACGCATAGCGTCCGCTGTCGGTCAGCGCTGCTTTGGCGAGCAACGCTTCGCGCTTGCGCAAAAAATTGCGCAATACCGCGTTGGTCAGTCCGGCGGCCTGCGGCTTGCCCAGAACCGCGGCGCAGCGCACCGCATGATCGACGACGGCGTAGGGCGCCGCACGCGTGTACTGCAATTGGTACAGTCCCACCAGGAGCAGCCAGCGCAGCGACTCGTCATGCACCGGCTTCGTGAGCAGTTGGGCAAGCACCGCGTCGAGCTGGATGCCGAAGCGCAGCGTGCCGTAACACAGGTCTGTAATCGCGGAGCGCTGCTGCGCAGTCAGTTGCGGGTGGCGCGGCCACACGGCGGCGAGCGTGGCGTTGAGATTGCGGCCGCCGGCGACGGCCGCCACCGTAGTACAAGCAAGCCGCTGGGTATCTAACACGGCTTGCGCGCGGGCTGAATCAGCGCGCCAGTGCCAGCAGGCGCGCGACGCGCTCCCGGGTCGCGGGATGGGTGCTGAACAGGCCCGCGATGCCGCCGGCGCTCAGCGGATTGATGATCATCATCTGCGCCGTTTCCGGATGCTGCTCGGCCGGCGCCATCGGCAGACCCTGCGCATAGCGCTCGATTTTCTCGAGCGCGGACGCCAGTGCCTGCGGGTCGCCGGAAATTTCAGCGCCGCCGCTGTCCGCGCCGAATTCGCGCGCGCGCGAAATCGCAAACTGGATCAGCATCGCGGCAAACGGCGCCACGATCATCACGATCAGCGCGACCACCGGGTTGGGACGATCGCCGTCGCGGCCACCGAAAAACATGCCGAAATGCGCGATCGCCGATATCGCACCCGCCATGGTCGCGGCGATGGTGGAAGTCAGAATATCGCGATGTTTAACGTGCGCAAGTTCGTGCGCCATCACCCCGCGCAGTTCGCGCGCAGTGAGCAATTGCAGAATTCCCGTCGTTGCCGCCACCGCCGCATGCTCGGGATTGCGCCCGGTCGCAAACGCGTTGGGCTGCGCCTCATCGATCAGATAAACCCTGGGCATCGGCAAACCGGCGCGCTGGGCCAGTTCGCGCACGGTTTCATAAAACTGCGGCGCGCTCGCCGCGTCGACTTGGCGCGCGCCGTACATGCGCAACACCATTTTGTCGGAAAACCAGTAGGCGAAAAAATTCATGCCACCACCCAGCACCAGGGCAAGCAGCATGCCTTGCGCGCCGCCGATTGCCGCGCCAACGACGCCGAACAGCGCCACGACTGCGGCCATCAACAACGAAGTTTTCAACCAGTTACCAAACATAAAGTTCCTTTCGCGGCCGGATGATATTCCGCCTCAGCAACATATGCACGATAGTCGGAATTTCAAGTCCCCAGCCGCGCGCCGGGAACCAGTGTCGAACCACCGAGAAACGCCGCCGCGGCCAGCCGTTTTGCCCCGGCTTTTTGCAGCTCGGTAATTTTGACTGCGCCCTTGCCCGCAGCGACCACCAAACCACTTGCGTCCGTTCTGGCGACGGTGCCCGGAGCGCCGGCGTCTTCGGCGAGCGGTTCTGCGCGCCAGACTTTAAGGGGCGTACCGTCCCATGCAGTCGCCGCACCAGGCGCCGGGTTGAAAGCGCGCACCTGGCGGCAGATATCGATGGCGCTTTTCGACCAATCTATCGCCGCTTCGGACTTGGAAATTTTTGCAGCATAAGTTGCGCTGCCAGCGTCCTGCGCGCGCGATGGCGGATTTTCGCGCAGCGCGCGCACGATACAACGCGCGCCGATTCGCGCCAGCCTGTCGTGCAGGGTTTGCGCCGTATCGTCGTCGCCGATCGCAATGCTTTCCTCAAGCAGGATGGCGCCGGTGTCGAGGCCTGCGTCCATCTGCATGATGGTTATGCCCGTCTCGCTGTCGCCGGCGAGCAACGCGCGCTGTATCGGCGCAGCACCGCGCCAGCGCGGCAACAACGAGGCGTGAATATTCAGGCAACCGCGCGGCGGAATCGCGAGTACTGCCGCCGGCAACAGCAGTCCGTAGGCGGCAACCACCATGGCGTCCGCGCCGACGGCCCGTAATTGCGCGTGGATTTCCGGCTCTTTCAGATTTACCGGCTGCGCCAGCGGCAATCGCAGCGATTCGGCGCTCACTTTGACTGCGCTGGAAAGCGTGCGCAGGCCGCGGCCGGCGGGGCGATCGGGTTGGGTCAATACCAGGCCAACATCGAAGCCTGCAGCGACCAAAGCCTCGAGCGCGAACGCGGCAAACTGCGGAGTACCGGCAAATATAAGCTTCATGGTTTGCCGAAAATTCTGCGGCGCGGCGGTGGCGCGACGCGCGATGACGATGCAAAAAAAACGCGGCTGAAGATTACATCACCTGCCGTTGTTGTTTCTTCAGCTTGGCCAGAATGCGCTGCTGTTTGAGCCGCGACAGGTAGTCAACGAACACCTTGCCTTCCAGATGATCCATTTCATGCTGGATGCATACGGCAAGCAAGCCCTCGGTATCGAGCGTGAAACTATGACCCCGGGCATCGAGCGCACGCACCGTGATGCGTTCGGCGCGGCTCACCTTTTCAAAAATCCCCGGCACCGAAAGACAGCCTTCCTCGCAAGTGGCGGTGCCGCTGCTGGCGATGATTTCGGGATTGATGAATACCTGCAGTTGATCATGCGCTTCTGAAATGTCGATCACGATCACGCGGCGATGGTCGTCCACCTGGGTCGCGGCCAACCCGACCCCCGGCGCCGCATACATGGTAGCCGACATATCCTCGATTAATTTACGGATTTCGTCATTTACGACGCCGACCGGGGTGGCCACGGTGTAAAGCTTGGGATTGGGGTATTGCAGGATAGCCAGCAAAGCCATAAGTGTTGCTAATTTAACAAATTACGGGCACAATTTAAACTAATATCTAACGTATTGGGGCTGGTAGGTGCTGTGGTGCCAAAAGTGTGCCAAAACATTCCGGTAAACGAGATGGGGGCGCGATGAACAAGCTGATTATATCGCTGATTATATTATGTAGTTGGGCTTCGGCGGCGCCCGCCGCCACCACCGCCGACCTCGCCGAAGGCGCGCCAGATCGCTATGTCGTCGTACCGGGCGACACGTTGTGGACCATCGCCGGGCGCTTCCTTAAAGACCCTTGGAAATGGAACGATCTGTGGAAGACCAATCGCGACCAGATCAGTAATCCCAACCGCATTTATCCGGGCGACGTCTTGGTACTCGACAAATCCGCCGAGGAAATGCGTTTGAAGCTGCTGCGCGCGGAGGTCGTCAGGGTTTCACCGCAAATCCGCAGCGAGCAGCTGGCGCCTGAGCCCGTGCAGGTCATACCGACGGCCGATATCGAACCATTTCTCACCAAACCCCTGGTGATTGCGCAAAATCAGCTGGCCAGCGCGCCGCGTATCGTGCGCACGCAGGAAAGCCGGGTCGCCGTCGGCGCCGGCGACATCGCCTACGCGAACGGCCTCACCAAGGAAAAAGGCGTCTATTGGCAGATCTTCAGGCCCGGCGAAGCGCTGATGGATCCCGTCAGCAACGAGACGCTGGGTTACGTTGCAAACTATCTCGGCGAAGCCAAGGTCAACAAGCTCGGCGACATCAGCACGATAGAAATCGTCAGCTCTCCCCAGGAAATCTACGCGGGCGATTATCTGCAGCCGTCGCCGCGCGAAGTCATCCTCGACGGTTTTACGCCGCATGCGCCCGTCAAGAAAGTCGATGCGCGCATTATTGCGCTCTACAATCAACTATACGAAGCGGGTCCGCGCGCGGTTATCACTTTGAATCGCGGAGCACGCGACGGTCTCGAAGCCGGCCACGTGCTGGCGATATACCGCAACCTCAACGCGCCGACATTTACTTTGCGTGAAAGCCCGCTGTATGGCCGCGTCGGTATCATGTACGACGAGAAAAATCCAAAGACCAATTACGAAAGCCAGCCCATGGCAGGACGCGGTTCTCCGTTGTGGGGCCGTGTCGGTCCCGCGGGCGCGGACTTCAAGGATGACAAAACCAGCCTTCCCTCTGTGACACTGCCCGATGAGCGTTACGGTTTGCTGATGGTCTTTCGTGTTTTCGACCGCGCTGCCTACGCACTGGTCATGAACGCGTCGCGGCCGGTCAACGTGCTCGACATCGTAACCAATCCCTGACCGTCGCCGGCAATTTCAAATCGCCGCTTTTCTTTGACCACCGGTTAGCGGCAAAACCGCCTCATATTCCGCGTGCCGACGACCGATATTGAAGAAGCGGGAGCTTGGCTGCGTCTGACGCTGATTACCGGACTCGGTAACATCACGCTGCGCAAGCTGCTCACCGAATTCGGCACCCCGGAAAAGATCCTCGCCGCGCGCCCTGTCGAGCTGCGCAATTTCGTCACGGCGGAGGTAGCGGCACTGATTGCCGGCGGCGGCAATACCGATAGTGCACAGCAGGCCCTGACGTGGCTTGAAGATCCAGCCAATCATATAGTCACTTTCGGCGATGCCAACTATCCGCAGCTGCTGTTGCAGACCGCAGACCCGCCGCCTGTCCTCTACGTCAAAGGAAGGCTCGATCTATTGAACAAGCCGTCGCTGGCGATCGTCGGCAGCCGCAACGCCAGCGCACAGGGCATAGAAAACGCGGCGGGTTTTGCGCGCGCGTTGAGCGAAGCCGGCATCACGATAGTCAGCGGACTCGCGCTGGGCATCGATGCCGCCGCCCACCGCGGCGGGCTCCAGGGCCCCGGCAGCAGCCTCGCGCTCGTCGGCACCGGTCTCGACATCGTTTATCCCGCGCGCAACAAAGCACTCGCCCACGAACTGGCCGCAAACGGAACCCTGGTATCCGAATATCCGCTGACAACGCCGCCGCTCGCGAACAATTTTCCGCGCCGCAATCGGCTGATCAGCGGCATGAGCCTGGGTTGTCTGGTCGTCGAGGCTGCGCTGCAAAGCGGCTCGCTGATCACGGCGCGATCGGCCAATGAGCAAGGCCGCGAAGTATTCGCGATTCCGGGGTCAATACACTCGCCGCTCGCCAAAGGTTGTCATGCCCTGATCAAGCAGGGCGCGAAGCTGGTCGATGATGCCAAAGACATACTGGAAGAATTGAAGCTGGCCGCGGATTTGCCCTCGCCGCGCGCCATGCCGGAACTCGCTGCTGATGAATCGAGTCTGCTTGGCCACCTGGGATTTGAACCCTGCGATCTCGACGCGTTGTGTGCGCGCGCGTTACTGGGCGCCGACGTCGTGTCCGGCCTGCTGCTGAAGCTTGAACTGCTGGGCCTGGTGGAAAATTTGCCGGGCAACCGCTACCAGCGCGTTCGTTGACCTGATTTACGTCGTTTCGACGCCTATTTCACGTGTGGGCGGCGATACGCGCTTGCCTAGTCCGCTTTTTGTTCTTATTATCTTGCGCTCGCTCGGCCAGGCCCTGTGCCGTGAACGCGCCGTGACTTTTATCACAAAGCCCTGATGGCCATCAAAAAACAAACTGCCGCCAAGAAATCCGCTGTTGCAAAAAAATCCGCGCCGGCCGGCAAGAAACTCATCATTGCCGAAAAACCTTCGGTGGCGAACGACATCGCGCGCGTGCTCGGCGGCTTCACGAAGCACGGTGAGTATTTCGAAAGCGACGAATACATGCTGTCGTCAGCGGTCGGCCATTTGCTGACAATCGTGCCGCCCGAAGGCGTAGAGGTCAAACGCGGTAAATGGTCGTTGGTCAATCTGCCGGTCATTCCAGAACACTTCGATCTGCAACCGATCGAAAGATCGGAAGGGCGGCTCAAGGTGCTCACGCGACTCATCAAGCTCAAAAACGTCACCGCACTGATCAACGCCTGCGACGCCGGCCGCGAAGGCGAATTGATTTTCCGTTACATCGTCAACCATACCAAGACCACGAAGCCGATCGAACGCCTGTGGCTGCAATCGATGACGCCGGCGTCGATCCGCGATGGCTTCGAGCATTTGCGCAGTAACAAGGAAATGCTGCCGCTGGCCGATGCAGCGGTTTGCCGCTCTGAAGCCGACTGGCTGGTCGGCATCAACGCCACACGCGCAATGACGGCGTTCAACTCCAAATCGGGCGGCTTTCACCTGACGACTGTCGGGCGCGTGCAAACCCCGACGCTGGCCATCCTGGTCGAGCGCGAGGAGAAGATCAAGAAATTCGTTTCGCGCGACTACTTTGAAGTTCACGCGACTTTCGCTGCCAGGGCCGGCGATTACAATGGCCGCTGGTTCGACGAAAAATTCAGCAAAGACAAAAAGTCCGACGACAGCGATATCAAGGCCGAACGCCTGTGGGACCGCGCGCGCGCCGATGCGATTCACGCGAAATGCGAGGGCAAGAGCGGCATTGTCGAAGAGGAAAGCAAGCCTTCGACCCAGCTCTCGCCATTGTTGTACGACCTCACCAGCCTGCAGCGCGACGGTAATTCGCGTTTCGGCTTTTCGGCCAAAACCACCCTGTCGATTGCGCAGGCGCTGTACGAAAAACACAAGGTGCTGACCTATCCGCGTACCGATTCGCGCGCGCTGCCGGAAGATTATCTGTCCACAGTCACGGCTGCAATGCAGGAGCTCGACAAACCGTACCAGCCTTTCGCAAAAAAAATCCTCGCCAACAAATGGGTGAAACCGAACAAACGCATTTTCAACAATGCCAAGATTTCGGACCACTTCGCGATCATCCCGACGTCCATCGCCCCCAAGCACCTGACCGAAGCCGAGGCGAAGATCTACGATCTCGTCACCAAGCGCTTCCTGGCGGTGTTTTTTCCGGCAGCGGAATTCCAGATCACCACCCGCATCACGCGCGTCGAGAACGAACCGTTCAGAAGCGACGGCAAGATCATGGTCAATGCCGGCTGGCTAGAGATTTACGGCAAGGAAGCCGAGACGGACGACACACCCGCGCTGGTGCCGGTCGCCGCCAAGGAATCGCCGCGTGCCAGCGCCGTCACGGTTGCCGCGCTGCAGACCAAACCACCGGCGCGTTATTCGGAAGCCACGCTGCTGTCGGCCATGGAAGGCGCCGGCAAGCTGGTCGAGGACGAGGAGCTGCGCGAGGCCATGCGCGCCAAGGGACTAGGCACTCCGGCGACACGCGCGACCATTATAGAAGGGCTGATTTACGAACGGTATGTGCACCGCAACGGCCGCGAGTTGCAGGCGACAGCCAAGGCCTTTTCGCTGATCACCTTGCTACGCGGCCTGGAAATCACGGAACTGAGCTCGCCCGAGCTCACCGGCGAGTGGGAATACAAACTGGCCCAAATCGAGCACGGCGAACTTGCCGGCACTGCGTTCATGCGCGAAATCGCCGACATGGTCCGCCACATGGTCAAGCAGACCAAAGAGCATGAAAACGACACCATACCCGGGGATTTCGCGACGCTGTCTACGCCGTGCCCGAGATGCGGCGGGGTGGTGAAGGAAAACTACAAGAAATTCCAGTGCCAGAAATGCGACTTCGCATTATGGAAAATAATGGCCGGCCGCCAGCTCGAGCCGGCGGAAGTCGAGGAACTGATCACCAGTGGCAAAGTGGGGCCGCTGCAGGGCTTCCGCAGCCGCCTGGGCAAACCGTTTATTGCGTTGATCAAGCTGAACGCCGAGTTCGCTACCGAATTCGATTTTGGCCAGAACAATGAGGCCGACGCCGAACCGATCGATTTTTCAGGGCAGGAATCGTTGGGCGCCTGCCACAAATGCGGCAACCGCGTCTTCAGCCACGGTGTCGCCTATATCTGCGAAAAAGCCACCGGCCCCGATCGCACTTGCGATTTCCGCTCGGGAAAAATCATTCTGCAGCGCCCGATTGAAGTCGAGCAGATGCAAAAACTGCTAACGACCGGCAAGACCGATCTTTTGCACCGGTTCATTTCCAAGAAAGGCCGTCCGTTCTCGGCTTTCCTGGCGCGCGGCGAAGACGGCAAGGTGACTTTCGAATTCGCGCCGCGGGAACCGAAGGTGGCGAAAGCCAAAGCTCCCGCCAAGGCGAAAAAAGCCGTTACGACCTGAGGAGCAGGCGTCTAGCCTAGCTCAGACATCCAGATTACGCACGCCTAGTGCGTTGGTTTCGATAAAGGCCCGGCGCGGTTCGACCAGATCGCCCATCAGGGTGGTGAAAATCTCGTCTGCGGAAATCGCATCTTCGATTTGTGCGCGCAGCAACCGCCGCACCTTCGGATCCATGGTGGTTTCCCACAGCTGCGAGGGATTCATTTCACCCAGGCCTTTGTAGCGCTGGATGCCGAGGCTTTTCTTGACCTCGTCCAGCAGCCAGCTGAGCGCGTCCTTGACGTCGGTCACCACGTGTTTGTGCTCGCCTCGTTTCACGTACGCGCCGGCGCCAAGCAGGCCTTGCAGCACGTGCGCGGTGGTCTTGATCTGCTCGTAGTCCCCGCTGTGCAAGAAAGTTTCGTCGAGCGCGGTTTGATGCATATTGCCGTGCTGGTTGCGCTTGATGACGAGCATATGGCGCTCGTTTTTTTCGTCGTACTTCGGCTCGATTTTTACGCCTTCTGCCACCAGCGCGGCGGTCAGGCGTTGGGCACTTTGCGCGGCATTCTGCTCGTCGGTCAGATTGAGATCCGGATTGATCAACAAAGCCTGCAATACCGCCGGGTCGATCAGCCGGCTCAGGCGGTCGATGACCGCTTCGGCCAGAAAATACTGTTTCGCTACTTGCGCCAGCGTTTCCTTGCTTAGCGCGGCGGCATCGGTCCCCGGAAAAAGCTCTGCGTCATCCAGAGCCAGTTTCAGCAGGTGCTCTTTCAGCTCGTGCTCGTCCTTGATATAGCGCTCGCTCTTGCCGTGCTTGACCTTGTAAAGCGGCGGCTGCGCGATGTAGATGTGACCGCGCTCGAAGAGTTCCGGCATCTGCCGATAAAAGAAAGTCAGCAGCAGCGTTCGGATATGCGAGCCGTCGACGTCGGCGTCGGTCATGATGATGATGCGGTGATAACGCAGTTTATCGGCGTTGTATTCGTCCTTGCCGATACCGCAGCCCAGCACGTTGATGAGCGTGGTGATTTCCTGCGATGACAGCAGTTTGTCGAAGCGCGCTTTTTCCACATTCAGAATTTTGCCTTTGAGCGGCAAAATCGCCTGGAACTTGCGGTCTCGTCCCTGCTTGGCGGAACCGCCGGCCGAGTCTCCTTCGACGATATAAAGCTCGCACAGCGCGGGATCCTTTTCCTGGCAATCGGCAAGTTTGCCGGGCAGGCCCAGGGAATCAAGCACGCCTTTGCGGCGCGTCATCTCGCGGGCCTTGCGCGCGGCTTCGCGCGCGCGCGCCGCGTCGACGATCTTCGACGTTATTATCTTCGCATCCTGCGGATTTTCGAGCAGGAACTCGTTCAGCTTGGCGGCGATTATTTCCTGCACCACTGGCTGAACCTCGCTCGACACCAGCTTGTCCTTGGTTTGCGAGGAGAATTTGGGTTCTGGCACCTTGACCGATAGCACGCAGGTCAGGCCTTCGCGCATGTCGTCGCCCGAGGTCTCGACCTTGGCCCGCTTGGCGAGTTCGTTTTTCTCGATAAAACTGTTCAATGTGCGCGTCATCGCGGCGCGCAGCGCGGTCAGGTGGGTGCCGCCATCGCGCTGGGGTATGTTGTTGGTGAAGCACTGCACCGATTCCGCGTAGGAGTCGTTCCACTGCATCGCCACTTCGACCGTGATGCCTTCCTTCGAACCCTCGGCATAAAATATTTTTTGATGCAGCGGCGTCTTGCTGCGGTTCATGTACTCGACGAAGCCCTTGACCCCGCCGGTAAACGAAAAATTCTCTTGTTTTCCCGAGCGCTGATCGATCAGCGCGATTTTTACGCCATTGTTCAGAAACGACAGTTCGCGCAACCGCTTTGCCAGAATGTCATGGTGAAATTCGACATGGCTGAACGTGGCCTTGCTGGCAAGGAAATGGACCTCGGTACCGCGTTTCTCGGTCTTGCCGATTTCCTTGAGCGGCGCCACCGGGGCGCCCTCGCGAAATTCCATCTGGTAGGTTTTGCCGTCGCGGCGTATGGTCAGCCTCAGCCATTCTGACAGCGCATTCACCACCGACACGCCGACGCCGTGAAGGCCGCCTGAAATCTTGTACGAGTTGTTGTCGAATTTTCCGCCCGCGTGCAATTCCGTCATGACGATTTCCGCGGCGGTCCGCTGCTGCTCGTCATCGGTCTTTACGTCGGTCGGTATACCGCGCCCATTGTCCTGGACGCTGATCGAATTATCCGGGTGGATGGTAATGGTGATGTCATCGCAATGTCCGGCCAGCGCTTCGTCAATTGCGTTATCGACGACTTCAAACACCATGTGATGCAGGCCTGTGCCGTCGCTGGTATCCCCGATATACATGCCGGGACGCTTCTTGACCGCTTCAAGGCCTTTCAGGATCTTGATGCTGTCGGCATCGTAATCGTCACCGTTGGCGGGCTGTTTCTCGTCTGTCATGGTTATCGCTTATAAACTTTAAGTCGAACTCTTTAAATCCGCATCGGCATTACGACGTAGCGGAAATCCGCGTCTTCGCTGATGGTAATCAGCACGCTGCTGTTGGCGTCGCCGAACGAGCAAGTCACCTTTTCGCTCGACAGATTCGCCAGAACGTCGAGCAAATACGTCACGTTGAAACCGATATCCAGCGCTTCGCCGGTATAGCCAACTTCGATTTCCTCGAAAGCTTCTTCCTGCTCGGTGTTAGTACAGGAAATGCGCAGCTGCCCGTCGGTCAGAGTCCAGCGCACGCCGCGAAATTTCTCGTTGGAAAGTATGGCGACCCGCTGCAAAGCCTGCTGGAGAATACTCCGTTCAATCGGAAAATGCTTCTGATAATTGGTTGGTATCACGCGCGTGAAATCGGGAAATTTCCCGTCGACGACCTTGCTCACCAGAACAACATCCTGGATGCTGAATTTGACCTGCGTAGACGCGAGCTCCACGCTGACGTCGTCATCACTATCCCCCAGCAGCTTCACCAGTTCCTGCACCGCTTTGCGCGGCAGGATGACTTCCAGCGCTTCCACCGACTGTGAGAGTTTCATGCTGGCGTACGCGAGGCGGTGACCGTCGGTGGCGACCACCTTGAGCACATCACCACTCAAAACCAGCAGCATACCGTTCAGGTAATACCGGATGTCCTGTTGCGCCATCGCATACTGCACCAGCAATAACAGCGACTTGAAGGCCTTCTGCGGAATTTTGATCGTGATCGCGGCAGCCGGCGCCTTGGGCAGCTTGGGAAAATCCTCGGCTGGCAAGGTCTGCAGTGTGAAACGGCTTTTCCCGGACTTGACGATCAGCCGGTTATTTTGCGCTTCAAGGCCGATGTCGGCTTGCTCGGGCAACGCGCGCAGAATGTCCTGCAGTTTGCGCGCCGAAGTGGTGACCGCATAACTGTCGGCGCCTTTCTGCGGATTGTCGAAGCTGGTTGAAACCTGTATTTCCAGATCGGTTGCCAGCAGATGCAGGCGATCGTCCGTCTGCTCGATCAGCACGTTCGACAGGATGGGCAAGGTGTGGCGTTTTTCTACGATGCCAGTTACTGCCTGCAGCGGTTTCAACAAGTTGTCCCGCTTGGTCTGTACCAGTTTCATAGTATTTATATCCTAATAGTAGTAATTACAGTCGCCGTTTTTGTGGATAAGTTTGCAGCCACAGGACTGGTGCGACTTTTCAGGCATTTTTGACATCTACAAACCGATGAATACCGTGTGGACAGTTTGTTGGTTAAATTTTAAAGATTGCGGAATTGAATCTTATGCACAATTCAAGCTTGGGTTGTTAGCCGCGTAAAACCTTGAGCAGCGAATCGAAATCATGCGTGATTTCGTGGCTGGTCGTTTTCAAGGCCGCAATTTTTCGGCAGGCATGCAATACCGTCGTATGATCGCGGCCGCCGAAAGCTTCGCCGATATCCGGCAGGCTCAGGTGGGTCAGTTCCTTGGCCAACGCCATTGCGACCTGGCGCGGCCGCGCGATGTTGCGGGTGCGCTTCTTGGAATACATTTCCGAAACCTTGATCTTGTAATAATCGGCAACGGTCTTCTGGATGTTGTCGATGGAAATCTGGCGGCTTTGCAGCGCGAGCAGGTCTTTCAGCGCGTCGCGGCACAGGTCGACCGTGATCGGACGCCCGGAAAACCGCGAGTAGGCAAGGATGCGCTTTAACGCGCCTTCAAGCTCGCGTATGTTGGATTGGCTGTGGGTTGCGATAAAAAACGCCACTGTCTCGTCCAGCATGACGTTTTCCACCTCGGCTTTTTTCAGCAGAATGGCGACCCGCATTTCGATTTCCGGCGGCTCCACCGCGACGGTCAGGCCCCAGGCAAAACGTGATATCAGCCGGTTTTCGATGCCGGGGATTTCGCGCGGATAGGTGTCGCAGGTTATGACCACCTGCTTGCGTGATTCGATCAGCGCGTTAAAGGCGTAGAAAAACTCTTCCTGGGTGCGGCTCTTGCCGCTGAAAAACTGGATATCGTCGATCAGCAGCAGATCAAGCGAGTGGTAGTAACGCTTGAAATCGTCGAAAGCCTTGTGCTGGTAGGCACGCACTACGTCCGAAACGTACTGTTCGGCATGGATGTAACGGATTCTGCTCTGCGGTTTGCGCTGCAGCAGCAGGTTGCCGATCGCGTGGATAAGGTGGGTCTTGCCCAAACCCACTCCGCCATAAACAAAAAGCGGGTTGTAAGCTTCGCCGGCGCGCTCGGCGACCTGAATGGCCGCGGCGCGCGCGAGCTCATTGGCCTTGCCCGTTACAAAGGTGGTGAAATTGAATTCCGGGTTGAGGCGCGAAATGTCGCGCGTGCTGGGTTTGCTCCCACCGCTTGCCGGCACCAGGGGTTTTACCGGCACTCCGGCTTCCTTTTCCGCCAGGATCAGGCTGATGGTGACCGTGTCGCCAAAGCGTTCGCAGGCCATGCGCTCGATTTCCGCCAGAAACCGGTCGCGGATCCATTGCAGCACAAAGCGATTGGGGGCCGTCAGAGTGACCTGGTTGTCGGCGGCCTGAAATTTGAGCGGTTTGATCCAGGTTTTGAATTGCTGAGGTGGCAGCTGTTGTTCAAAATGATCAAGACACGAGCGCCAAAAGCTATTCATGTGGTAGGGCAGACAGTGTTGTAACAGCGTTGTTATAGGCGGGCGGGAAAATGCAACGGCCAATGTCCGATTTTAGCTTTTTTGGTTAAAGTTATCCACAATCGGAGACATTCCTGCGCGGAATGCGCAGGCGCAGAATCGGATTGACAGAAGCACACGTTAACGGTTGTAATAGCGGGCTTTTCATACCAGTTCAGGCACAGATCATGAAACGGACCTATCAACCGTCCACCACCCGTCGCAAGCGTACACATGGATTCCGGGTGCGCATGAAAACCCGCGGTGGCCGCGCAGTAATGCGTACGCGTCGCGCGAAAGGGCGCGCGCGTCTCGGCGTTTGACGCGCCTGCCGGGCAAGTTTTCTTTTTCCCGGGCGAGCCGGCTCGAAGGTCAGAACGCGTTTGCCTCGGTGTTTGCCTACAAGTGTTCGGTGGCGGGCAAATATTTCCAGGTTTATGCGAAGCCCAATGGTCGCCCGGATTCACGCCTCGGCATCACGGTCAACAAGAGGTTTGTTCCGCAGGCAACGGCAAGAAATTTCTGCAAGCGTCTGGCGCGCGAAACGTTTCGTGTCCATCGCACTGTGCTAAGTGGAGTCGATCTCGTGGTACGCGCCCGCTCCGTTGTGTTGTCTGCCTCATCCGCGCAAGCGCGCGCGGAAATCCTCGATCTTATGCAACGTGCGCAACGCCAGTGTTGCGCTGACGCCAGCCCCCAGCGCTAAAGCGCTCCAACCATTCGGTACTCAATGGATACCCAGCGACTCATATTGTTCATGGTGTTCACGTTCTCGGTGTTCTTTCTGGTGGATGCCTGGCAGAAGGACGCCCATCCGCCGCGCACCGTGCCCGCTGCCAGCGTGCCGACGCCAGGTCCTGCCGCGGCACCGGTGCCCGCGCCGTCGCAGCCGCTCGCCAGCGCTCCGGTTGCTGCGCCGTCGGTGGCTGCAGTCGGCGGCGGCGAGTTGCAGAAAGGCGAATCGATCCGCGTCCAGACCGATATGTTTATTGCTGAAATCGACACGGCGGGCGGTGACCTGCGCCATCTCGAGCTGCTTGGACATCGAGATACGCTTGACAAGAAAAAGAATTTCACGCTGCTGGAACTGCAGCCTGAGCGTACTTACATTGCGCAGTCGGGATTGATCGGTGCGGACCTGCCGAACCATCGTACGCGCTATACGGCAAGCGAGCGCGACGTCAAGCTGGCTGAGGGTGCCGCCAGCGTTGCGGTTCGTCTGACAGCGGTTACCGCGAGCGGCATCAAAGTTATTAAGACTTACGACTTTCATCGTGATAGCTATGTGATCGACGTCAGCTACGAAGTCGAAAACAAGAGTGCGGCAGCGATTCAGGCCGACGGCTATTTTCAGATCGTGCGCGACGGTAAGCCGCCGGTCGGCGATTCGGCGATGCTGCCGACGTACACGGGTATAGCGGTGTACACGGACAAGGAAAAATTCCAGAAGGTGCCATTTGCGGATGTCGAGAAGGGCAAGGTCAACTATCCGAAGAAAGGCAACGATGGCTGGATCGCGATGCTCCAGCATTATTTTTTGAGCGCGTGGTTGCCCGCCAACAATATTCCGCGGGAGTTCTATACGCGGCATCTCGACAACGGACTTTTTGCGGCGGGGGTGATACTGCCGGTGGGCGGCATAGAAGCTGGTGCCAGCGCCAAGCTTACGGTCCCGTTGTATGCGGGCCCGGAGGAGCAGGACAATCTTTCAAAGCTGGCACCCGGGCTCGACCTTTCCATTGATTACGGCTGGCTGACCGTCATCGCCAAGCCGCTGTTCTGGTTTTTGCTGTGGCTGCATCAATGGTTCAGCAACTGGGGCGTTGCCATCATCATCCTGACGGTGACCTTGAAGGCGGTGTTTTACCCGTTGTCGGCGGCGAGTTACCGGTCGATGGCGCGTATGCGTGTCATGGCGCCGCGGCTGCAAAAACTCAAGGACCAGTACGGCAGTGACCGTCAGCGCATGAATCAGGCGATGATGGAATTGTATAAGACGGAAAAAATCAATCCGCTTGGCGGATGCTTGCCGGTAGTCGTGCAAATACCTGTTTTTATTGCACTTTATTGGGTGCTATTGGCTAGTGTCGAGCTCAGGCATGCGCCTTTCATACTGTGGATAGACGATTTATCGGTCGCGGACCCTTACTTTGTGTTGCCCGTCTTGATGGGTGCGACCATGATATTTCAGACCTATTTGAATCCGGAGCCGCCCGATCCGGTGCAAGCCAAGATCATGAAAATCATGCCGATCGCGTTCAGCGTGATGTTCTTCTTTTTCCCGGCTGGCCTGGTGCTCTACTGGCTGATCAACAATATTCTGTCGATCGCCCAGCAATGGCAGATCACACGCGCCGTGGAGCACGCCAAGCCGGCGCATGGCAAATGAGGTTGTAGCCGCCATAGCTACGCCCCCAGGTCGGGGCGGCATTGGGGTCGTGCGCATCTCGGGTCCCAACCTTGCGGGTATGCTGCACGTGTTGATCGCGCAAAAGTTGGAGGCGCGCCACGCGACCCGCGCCGACTTTCTTAACGCCGATGGCAGCGTAATCGATCAAGGCCTGGCGCTTTATTTCCCCGCGCCGCATTCCTATACGGGGGAAGACGTCATCGAGCTGCAGGGACACGGCGGGCCGGTCGTGTTGCAGATGGTGCTGCAACGCTGTCTCGAACTCGGTGCGCGGATTGCCGAACCCGGCGAATTCACTAAACGCGCATTTCTCAACGATAAGCTCGATCTCGCACAGGCGGAAAGCGTCGCCGATTTGATTGATGCGTCCACCGCGCAGGCAGCGCGCTGCGCAGTGCGTTCGCTGCAGGGGGAGTTCTCCCATCAGATCGGCGCGATGGTGGACGCCTTGACCGAACTGCGCATGCTGGTCGAAGCCACCCTCGATTTTCCGGAAGAAGACGTGGAAATGCTCGAGCGCGGTAACGCGCGTTCCAAGCTTGAGCGTGTGCGCCAGCAATTGGCGCAAATTATCGCGGCATCGCGCCAGGGCAGGTTGTTGCGTGAAGGCATACAGGTTGTCCTGGCGGGCCAGCCCAACGTCGGCAAATCGAGCTTGCTGAATGCTCTGGCCGGCGCCGAGCGGGCGATCGTCACCGAAATCCCGGGCACGACGCGCGACGCGATACGCGAGACGATCAACCTGGGCGGAGTGCCGTTGCACGTTATCGACACCGCGGGCCTGCGTGAACCGCGTGATCCGGTCGAAAAGATAGGCATAGAGAAGACCTGGGAGGCCATAGCCGCAGCAGATCTGGTGCTGTGGGTAAGCGATGCCGTGCGGTTGGAAACCCGCGCAACTGACCCGGCGCTGGCAACGCGCCTGCCGGCAGGAGCCCCCCAGCTAAATATAGTGAACAAAATAGACCTGGCTGGTAGTCAGCCGTACCAGCGCACCGAGGTTGGCGTGACGGAGGTCGCAGTATCCGCCAAGACCGGCGCGGGGCTGGATTTGCTGCGGTCAGCCATCTTGGAAGTCGCCGGCTGGGGTGGCGCTGGCGAAGGCGTTTTCATGGCGCGTGAGCGCCATTTGCAGGCTTTGTACACCGCCGCAGGCCATTTGGAGCAGGCGTATGCCAGAAGCGCCGAGCTCGAGCTATTCGCCGAAGAGCTCAAGCTTGCGCAAAACGCGCTGTCTGGCATCACCGGGGAAGTCTCAGCCGATGATTTGCTCGGCAAAATCTTTGCGCATTTTTGTATCGGGAAATAATTAACCGGCCGATGTTTCACGTGAAACATCGGGCTGTTGCGGTATGCGCATTCCTGACCGAAGGAACTTAGTTAGCGAACTCTACAAGCGCCGGATGTTCCACGTGAAACACTTCCGATCATCGCCAAGCGCTTCGTTTCCACTTTATTTTCGGGTATCATTGCCGCCCGGATATCAGGCAACAGATCGCATGTATTTCCCTGAAAAATTTGACGTAATCGTGGTTGGCGGCGGTCACGCCGGCACCGAGGCGGCGCTTGCCAGCGCGCGCATGGGCCGGCGTACGTTGCTGCTCACGCATAACGTCGAAACGCTGGGTCAGATGTCGTGCAACCCGTCGATAGGCGGCATCGGCAAAGGCCATCTGGTCAAGGAAATCGATGCCCTGGGCGGCGCCATGGCGGCCGCCACCGACGAAGCGGGCATACAGTTTCGCATCCTGAATTCCAGCAAGGGCCATGCGGTGCGCGCGACACGCGCCCAGGCCGATCGCGTGCTGTATCGCAAAGCGATCCGCAATCGTCTGGAAAATCAATCTAACTTATTGATATTTCAGCAATCTGTAGACGATCTGACGGTGGAGGGTGATGCCGTAACCGGCGTCGTTACGCAGCTCGGTTTACGCTTTGCGGCAGACGCCGTAGTACTGACCACCGGCACTTTTCTCGCGGGTTTGATACACGTCGGGTTGAAAAACTATGCGGCAGGACGCGCGGGCGATCCACCGGCTACCAGTTTGGCAGCGCGTCTGCGCGAACTGAAACTGCCGGTTGGCCGGCTCAAAACCGGTACGCCCCCACGCATCGACGGGCGCAGCATAAATTTTTCGCAGCTGGTCGAACAACCCGGCGACGATCCACGGCCAGTGTTTTCTTTTCTGGGTTCGCGCGAGCAGCATCCGCCGCAATTGCCGTGCTGGATCACGCATACCAGCGAGCGCACGCACGAAATCATTCGCGGCGGTCTTGATCGCTCGCCGCTGTTTACGGGAGTCATCGCCGGCGTCGGTCCGCGCTACTGTCCGTCGATCGAAGACAAGATCACACGCTTCGCTGACAAGTCTTCGCACCAGATATTTCTCGAACCCGAAGGCTTGACGGTCAACGAGTTTTATCCCAATGGCATATCGACGAGTTTGCCGTTCGACGTGCAGCTCGCCCTAGTGCGCTCGATACCGGGACTGGAAAGCGCGCACATCACGCGGCCGGGTTACGCGATCGAATACGATTACTACGATCCGCGCGGGCTCAAGAGTTCGCTCGAAACCAAGGCGATCAAGGGCTTGTTTTTCGCCGGCCAGATCAACGGCACGACGGGCTACGAAGAGGCTGCCGCGCAAGGATTGCTGGCTGGCGTCAATGCCGCGCGTTTTATCGCCGGCGACGAAGCATGGTGTCCGCGCCGTAATGAAGCCTATCTCGGCGTGCTGGTAGATGACCTGATCACGCGCGGCGTATCCGAGCCCTATCGCATGTTTACCAGCCGTGCCGAGTACCGTCTGAGCCTGCGCGAAGACAACGCCGATATGCGGTTGACCGAAATCGGCCGCGGGCTGGGCGTCGTGGACGACCGCCGCTGGCAGCACTTCGAACGCAAGCGCGAAACAGTGACGCGCGAACTCGAACGCTTGAAGTCGACCTGGGTAAATCCGAACGTTATTGCGCAACATGAGTACGAACGTGTGCTGGGACAAACCATTGAGCGCGAATATACGCTGCTCGATTTATTGCGCCGGCCCAATGTCAGTTACGCTTCCCTGATGACGCTGCCTGATGTGGGACCGGCAGTGCCCGACCCGAAGGTGGCCGAGCAGGTGGAAATTCAGTGCAAATACCAGGGCTATATTACGCGTCAGCAGGATGAGATCACGCGCCAGACGGCCTACGAAACGACGCGCCTGCCGGCTGACCTCGATTACCGCGGAGTGCACGGGTTGTCGATCGAGGTGCAGCAAAAACTCAATCAACATCGTCCCGAAACGCTGGGCCAGGCGGCGCGCATGTCGGGTGTCACGCCAGCGGCCATTTCGTTGTTACTGGTACATTTGAAGCGAGGCTTCGGTGCTGCGCAAAAAACAGCATGACACCCACCGAGCAGTTGGCGCAGGGCATAGCGGAGCTCGGCTTGCTGATTTCTGCCGACATCCAGACACAGCTCGCCGACCATCTGGCGCTGATCGCCAAATGGAACCGGGTCCACAATTTAACCGCGGTGCGCGAGAGCGCGAAGATGGTGAATGTACACGCGCTGGATTCTCTCGCCGTAGTACCGCATCTCAAGGCAGGCTCGGTCGTCGATGTGGGCAGCGGTGCCGGTTTGCCAGGAATTCCGCTTGCACTCATGTGGCCGCAGGCGCGCGTTGTTTTGCTCGACAGCAACCACAAGAAGGCTGTGTTTTTGCGCCAGGCCGCAATCGAACTCAGGTTGAAGAACGTCGAAGTGGTATGCGAGCGCGCCGAATCGTGGCGCCCCGCGGAAAAATTTGACCTCGTGATCTCGCGCGCATTTTCCGATCTGTCCGAATTCGTGAAACTCGCGGGGCACCATTGCGCTGCCGGCGGCGTGCTCGCAGCGATGAAAGGCGTCTACCCCGACGAAGAACTTGCCCAGTTGCCGTCGACTTTCAAGCTGCACAGTGCCCTCCCGCTCAAGGTGCCCGGGTTGAACGCGGAACGGCATCTGATTTTGCTTAACCCGGTACCAGCATGATATGACGCGCATACTCGCAATCACGAATCAAAAAGGCGGGGTCGGCAAGACCACCACCGGCGTCAACCTGGCCGCGAGTCTCGCCGCCACCAAGCAGCGCGTGCTGCTGGTCGATCTTGATCCGCAGGGCAATGCCACGATGGGCAGCGGCATCGACAAGCGTTCTCTCAAGCAGACGATTTATCACGTGCTGCTGGGCGAAGCAGAAATCGGCGCGGTGCGTGTGCGCTCGACAAGCGGCAATTACGATGTCGTGCCGGCGAACCGCGAATTAGCGGGCGCCGAGGTGGAACTCGTCGATATCGATCACCGTGAAACACGGTTGAAAACGGCGTTTGCCACCCTCGAGCATGAATACGATTTCATCCTGATCGATTGTCCGCCCGCGTTGAATCTGCTGACCGTCAACGGCTTGTGCGCGGCGCACGCAGTCCTGATCCCAATGCAGTGCGAATACTATGCGCTAGAAGGTCTGAGCGATCTGGTGCAGACCATCAAGAAGGTGCGCGCCAATCTGAATCCGCAACTCCAGATCGAAGGCCTGCTGCGCACCATGTTCGATCCACGCAACACGCTTGCCCAGCAAGTCTCGGCGCAACTGCAGCAGCATTTCGGCGACAAGCTGTACCGCACGGTGATTCCGCGCAATGTGCGGCTCGCTGAAGCGCCGAGCCACGGCGTGCCTGCGATGGGCCTGGATAAAGGTTCGAAAGGCGCGCAGGCCTATCTTGCGCTCGCCGGCGAAATGCTTAATCGCGCGGTACCCGCCGTTTAAGAGACGATGAATATGGCCAAGATGAAGGGTTTGGGGCGCGGGTTGGATGCCTTGCTTGGCGGCGAAGAGCCGTCCGCGGCACCCGCCAGCGCAGACCAGCAAGCTGAACTGAAAATTGATTTGCTGCAGCCGGGCAAGTATCAGCCGCGTTCGCATATGGACGAGGCGGCGTTGAAGGAGCTTGCCGACTCGATCAAGGCGCAGGGCATCATCCAGCCGATACTGGTGCGTCCCGTCAGCGGTGGCCGCTACGAAATCATCGCGGGTGAACGGCGTTGGCGGGCCGCGCGGATTGCCGGCCTGAACGCCGTGCCCGCCCTGGTACGCGAGGTGCCGGACAATACCGCGCTGGCGATGGCTTTGATCGAAAACATCCAGCGTGAAGATCTGAATCCGCTCGAGCAGGCAAACGGCATTCAGCGCTTGATTGCGGAATTCGGCATGACTCATGACAAAGCGGCCGAAATGGTCGGACGCTCGCGCAGCGCGGTGACGAACTTGCTGCGCCTGCTGGGGCTGGCTGAGCCCGTGCGCGACCTATTGCAGCAAGGCAAACTCGACATGGGACACGCCCGCGCGCTACTGGCGCTGACCGGTATGCAACAGATCGAGACTGCGCGCCTGATTGCGGAACGCGGAATGTCGGTGCGTGAGACCGAAAAACTCGTCGGCAAGCTGGTCAGCGGCAATGCCGGCAAGCAAACGCGCCGCATTACCGACCGCGACATACTCCGCCTGCAGGAAGATTTGGCGCAAAAACTGAGCACCGCCGTGACGATCAAAACGGGCGCCAAAAAGGGCAGCGGCAAACTGACCATCGCGTACAGCACGCTGGATCAACTCGACGCCGTGCTGGCGCGGCTGATGCGGTGAACGGGAAGCCTGTGTTGCAGCGCAACGCGGTTTGACGCAGGGCGCTAAGACTTAGTACAATCGACGGGTTTGCTCTTAGGACGAACCGGGTGGTTTTCAAAATCGAGAGCAAACCACTACGCACAGTACTGCGTTGGCAGCTTTACGCCACCGCGGCAATGGCGCTGGGGGCCGGGGCGATAGCCGGGATGCACGGCGCATTTTCTGCAGTATTGGGCGGAATCGTAAGTTGGGCGGCAGGGTTGGTCTTTGCCGTGATGGTGTCGGGCGGCCGGGTGAGGACCGCAGGCGAGGCGCTAAGGATCTTGTTTCGCGCGGAGGCGAGCAAGATTATGCTGATAATTATCCTGTTGTGGCTGGTGCTGACGACGTATCAAGACGTCGTGCCGGTCGCGTTTTTTGCGGCTTTCATAGTCTCGGTGCTGGTGTCCCAGGCAGTAATGTTGGTAAGTGAAACATGAATCGAAATAGGAACAAGTAATGGCTGCAGAAGCCGAACTGACTGCCACCGCATATATCGGTCACCATCTGACCAATCGCACCATCTCATTGGGCGATGGGCCGTTTTGGACGCTGCACCTCGATACGTGGCTGACGGCAACCGCGTTGGGTGTCATCGGCTTTGGTTTACTCTGGTGGATCGTGCGCGGCGCAACCGCGGGCGTGCCCAATCGGCGCCAGGCGTTTGTCGAAATGCTGTTTGAATTTGTCGACGACCAGGTCAAAGGTATCTTCCACGGTAACCGCGCATTTGTGTCGCCCCTGGCCCTGACCGTGTTCGTCTGGGTGCTGTTGATGAACTCGATGGATTTTATCCCCGTCGATCTGGCCGGAAAGTTTACCGAGCACGCGCTGGGTCAGCACGAGTGGAAGCCGGTGCCGACTTCCGACGTGAATACGACGTTTGGATTAGCGCTGTCGGTGTGGGTGCTGATGATTTTCTTCAACCTGAAAGTCAAGGGCATAGGCGGCTGGACGCACGAGTTGTTCTGCACGCCGTTTGGCTCCAATCCGCTTTTGTGGGCATTCAATTTCCTGTTCAATCTGGTCGAGTACATCTCCAAACCGCTTTCGCACTCATTACGGCTGTACGGCAACATTTACGCCGGTGAAATCATCTTCCTGCTGTTGTGGATGTGGGCGGCAACCGGGGTTACCGGCGCCATCTTTGGCGGTACCCTGGCGCTGCTCTGGGCGATCTTTCATATTCTGATCGTCGTATTACAAGCCTACATATTCATGATGCTTACCGCGGTTTATATGGCGATGGCACACGAAGGTCATTAAACAAACAACTCGACGAAATAATTTTCCCTGAAAGGAGACTGTAATGGACAAGTTGCAACTTATAGCGATGGTTCAGGCTTACACCGGAGTCGGTATTGGCCTGATGATCGGTTTGGGCGCCGCCGGCGCGTGTATCGGCGTGGGCATTATGTGTAGCCGCTTTCTCGAAGGCGCTGCGCGCCAGCCTGAACTCATGCCGCAATTGCAGGCGAAAGTTTTTCTGCTGCTGGGCCTGATCGACGCGTCTTTTATTATCGGCGTCGGCCTTGCCCTGTGGTTCGCAACCGGCAATCCGTTACTCGCCAGCCTGAAATAATTTCCGGGTATTTTTAGCAGGGGCAGTCCATGAATTTAAACGTCACGCTTGTTGCGCAGGCAATCACGTTCATAGTGTTTATTGCGCTTTGTGCGAAGTTTCTCTGGCCGCAGTTGATCACGGCCCTAGAAGCCCGCCAGAAGCAGATTGCCGACGGACTCGCTGCCGCCGAACAGGGCAAGCGCTCGCTGGAACTGTCTTCGAAGCAGGCCGATGAGGAAATCGCCAAGGCGCGCGCGCGCGCCGCTGAAATCATGGGGCAGGCAGAAAAACGCGCCTCGCAAATGATCGAAGAAGCGAAAATGTCGGCACGCGAGGAAGGCAATCGCGAAAAAACCGCCGCCAAAGCCGAAATCGCGCAGGAAGTTTCGCGTACCAAGGAAGCGTTGCGCGCCCAGGTCTCGCTGCTTGCCATTGCCGGGGCGGAGAAAATTCTGCGCCGCGAAGTCGATGCCAAGACGCACGCCGATCTGTTGCAGGCCGTACAGGCGGAGTTATAAGCCGATCATGGCTGAATTAGTCACCATCGCACGACCTTACGCTGAGGCCACGTTCCGGCTGGCACGCGAAAAATCCGCTTTCGACCAGTGGTCGGAAATGCTGCGGTTGCTCGATATCATCGTGCAGGACGAGCGCGTTGCGCGCTCGATCGGCGACCCCAACGTGAGCGGGCAGCAGCTCGAAGGCCTGATTCTGGGAATTTGCGGCGAACAGCTCGACGGTGCCGGCAGAAATTTCGTGCAGATACTGGTACACAACAACCGGTTAATTGCAGTGCCGGCGATTCGCAAACTGTTCGAACAGTTGAAACTTGAGCATGAAGGCGTGCTCGAAGCGCAGATCTATTCGGCATTCGCAATCGATAGTGCGCAGGTGAATGAACTGGTTAAAAAGCTTGAAGCGAAATATGAGCGCAAAGTCCGCGCCGAGGTCAGCGTCGATCCGCAACTGATCGGCGGCGTCAAAATAGTGGTCGGCGACAAAGTATTTGACGCGACCGTGCGCGGCAAACTGGACGCGATGTCCGCCGCGCTTACCCGTTAGTTAGGAGTTACAGATGCAACTCAATCCGTCAGAAATCAGCGAACTTATCAAGAGCAAGATGCAGAATCTGGGTACGGCGAGCGAATCGCGCACCCAGGGAACCGTGATTTCGGTGACCGACGGCATCTGCCGCGTGCACGGTCTGGCTGACGTCATGCAGGGCGAGATGCTTGAATTCCCGAACAACACCTTCGGTCTTGCGCTCAACCTCGAGCGCGATTCAGTGGGCTCGGTGGTGCTCGGCGAATACGAGCATATTTCCGAGGGCGATCCAGTGAAGGCGACGGGCCGTATTCTGGAGGTCCCGGTCGGTCCCGAACTGATAGGCCGCGTAGTCAATTCACTTGGCCAGCCGATCGACGGCAAAGGCCCGATCAACGCCAAGTTGACCGACGTGATCGAAAAAGTAGCGCCGGGCGTGATCGCGCGCAAATCCGTGAGCCAGCCGGTGCAAACTGGTTTGAAGTCTATCGACGCCATGGTGCCCGTCGGCCGCGGGCAGCGCGAACTCATCATCGGCGATCGCCAAACCGGCAAGACAGCGGTCGCGGTGGACACCATCATCAACCAGAAAGGCAAAGACCTTTTCTGTATCTATGTTGCGATTGGCCAGAAAGCATCGACGATCGCCAACGTCGTGCGCAAGCTCGAAGAATACGGCGCGATGGAATACACCATCGTTGTTGCCGCCAGCGCATCGGAATCCGCCGCCATGCAGTACATCGCGCCCTACTCGGGCTGCACCATGGGCGAGTATTTCCGTGATCGCGGACAGGATGCGCTGATAATTTATGATGACCTGACCAAGCAGGCCTGGGCCTACCGCCAGGTTTCCCTTCTGCTGCGCCGGCCGCCGGGCCGCGAAGCCTATCCGGGCGACGTGTTTTATCTGCACTCGCGCCTGCTCGAGCGCGCCGCGCGCGTGAACGAAGCTTACGTCGAGAAATTCACTGGCGGCAAAGTCAAAGGCAAAACCGGTTCGCTGACCGCATTGCCGGTGATCGAAACCCAGGCCGGCGACGTGTCGGCATTCGTGCCGACCAACGTTATTTCCATTACCGACGGCCAGATCTTCCTCGAAACCGACTTGTTCAACGCCGGTATCCGGCCTGCCATCAACGCTGGTATTTCCGTCTCGCGTGTCGGCGGCGCCGCGCAAACCAAGGTGATCAAGAAACTCGGTGGTGGCGTGCGTCTCGCGCTCGCGCAGTATCGCGAGTTGGCGGCGTTTGCGCAGTTTGCGTCTGATCTGGACGAAGCCACCCGCAAGCAGTTGGAGCGCGGCCGCCTGGTAACCGAGTTGATGAAACAGCTGCAATATCGTCCCCAGCAGGTTTGGGAAATGGCACTGACGCTGTTTGCCGTCAACAACGGTTATTTCGACGACGTCGACGTCAAAAAAGCGCTGGCTGCTGAAAAAGCGCTGCGCGATTTCGTGAAATCCAAGTACACCAAGCTGGCTGATTCCATCGAGAACACCAAAGACCTCTCGAAGGACGACGAAGCCGAGCTGCACGAAGCGATCAAGGACTTCAAGAAAAACGGTTCGTATTAATCACTGACCGTTCGCATCAGTCAAACAGGCAAACATGGCCGGCACAAAAGAAATACGCACCAAGATCAAGAGCGTGCAAAACACGCGCAAGATCACCAAGGCGATGGAAATGGTCGCGGCGTCCAAGATGCGCAAGGCGCAGGAACGCATGCGCGCCGCGCGGCCCTATGGCGACAAGATACGCAATATCACGGCCAACCTGGCGCACGCCAATCCGGAGTACAAGCCGCCGTTTTTGCGGACGAACAACAATGCGGGCGCGGTAGGCGTCATCGTCGTTACTACCGACAAGGGGCTGTGCGGCGGTCTGAACACCAATATCCTGCGCCTGCTGCTCGCGAGGCTGAAGGAGCTGGAAGGCCAGGGCAAGAAGATCATGGCCACGGCCATCGGCAACAAGGGTTTCGGCTTTCTTAGCCGGCTGGGCGCGAACGTTGTTTCGCACGTCGTGCAGTTCGGCGATACGCCGCGTCTCGACAAGCTGATCGGCCCGGTCAAAGTCATGCTTGATGCATACAGCGCGGGCGAACTCGACGCCGTTTATTTGTTTTATACCGGCTTCGTGAATACGATGAAGCAGGAACCCACGGTCGAGCAATTGCTGCCCCTGTCCAAAGAGCGCATGCAGGCCGATCCGCAAGAGCATTCCTGGGATTATCTTTACGAGCCGGATCCGCGCGCGGTCATCGACGATCTTTTGCTGCGTTATGTCGAAGCGCTGATTTACCAGGCGGTCGCCGAGAACATGGCGTCCGAGCAGAGTGCACGCATGGTGGCGATGAAAGCGGCGTCAGACAACGCCAAGACCCTGATCGACGAGCTGCAGCTCACCTACAACAAGGCGCGCCAGGCATCGATCACCAAGGAACTATCTGAAATTGTCGGCGGCGCAGCAGCAGTTGGCTGATGCCCACTTGGCAATGGACGAGACTCATATGCGCGCAGCGAATGTGATGATGAGGCGAAATTGTCAAGCAGCGACAGCCGTCGGCTGATCTGCACGCCTGCCAAAGAATTTAACGATTCAAGTTGAAAGGAAACACGATGAGCGCAGTGTTGAATGAAGGAAAAATCGTCCAGTGCATAGGCGCTGTGGTCGATATCCAGTTCCCGCGCGAAGCAATGCCGAGGGTATATGACGCTTTGACGCTGACCGATGACACGTCGAAATTCGCCGAAAAAGGGCTGACGTTCGAAGTGCAGCAGCAGCTCGGCGACGGCATCGTACGCACCATCGCGATGGGCTCGTCGGATGGTTTGCGCCGCGGCATGTCGGTCAAAGGCACCGGCAAGGGCATCAGCGTGCCTGTCGGCAAAGCAACGCTCGGCCGCATCATGGACGTGCTCGGCCGCCCGATCGACGATGCGGGCCCGATACCCACGGATGAGCGCCGCGAGATTCACCAGACGGCACCCAAGTTCGACGAGCTCTCGCCATCGGTGGAACTGCTTGAAACCGGTATCAAAGTTATCGACCTGGTGTCGCCGTTTGCCAAAGGCGGCAAAGTGGGCCTGTTCGGCGGCGCCGGTGTCGGCAAGACCGTAAACATGCTGGAACTCATCAACAACATCGCCACCCAACACAGTGGCCTGTCGGTGTTTGCGGGCGTGGGCGAGCGTACTCGCGAAGGCAACGACTTCTACCATGAGATGGCGGAAGCCGGCGTCATCAAGCTCGACAACATCGGCGAATCGAAAGTCTCCATGGTGTTCGGCCAGATGAACGAACCACCGGGCAACCGCTTGCGGGTAGCGCTGACTGGTCTGACCATGGCCGAGAAATTCCGCGACGAAGGCCGCGACATCCTGTTCTTCGTCGATAACATCTATCGTTTTACGCTGGCCGGAACCGAAGTGTCGGCGCTGCTGGGCCGCATGCCTTCTGCCGTGGGCTATCAGCCGACGCTGGCTGAAGAAATGGGCCGCTTGCAAGAGCGTATTACTTCGACCAAGGTCGGTTCTATCACGTCGATCCAAGCCGTGTACGTGCCTGCGGACGACTTGACCGATCCCAGCCCTGCTACGACCTTCCTGCATCTTGACTCGACCGTTGTGCTGTCGCGCGACATCGCGGCCCTGGGTATTTACCCTGCCGTGGATCCGCTGGACTCGACCTCGCGCCAGCTCGATCCGTTGGTGGTCGGCGAAGAGCACTACAACGTCGCCCGTGCCGTGCAGCAGACGCTGCAGCGCTACAAGGAATTGCGCGACATCATCGCCATTCTCGGTATGGATGAACTGTCGCCCGAAGACAAGCTGGCGGTGTCTCGCGCCCGCAAGATTCAACGTTTCCTTTCGCAGCCCTTCCACGTGGCCGAAGTCTTTACGGGCAGCCCCGGCAAGTACGTGTCGCTCAAGGACACTATCAAGGGCTTCAAGGGCATCGTAAACGGCGATTACGATACGCTGCCCGAGCAGGCGTTCTATATGGTCGGCACCATCGAAGAGGCCGTGGAGAAAGCGAAGACGCTGTAGTAGGCACTCACATATGGCAAATACCCTGCAAGTCGATGTCGTAAGCGCGGAAGCCCTGATCTTTTCGGGCGAGGCGGAGTTCGTGGTGTTGCCTGGAGAATCCGGCGAACTGGGAATCTATCCGCGGCATGCTCCGCTGCTGACGCGCATCAAGCCGGGCGCGGTGCGCATCAAGCGCCCGGACGGCGAAGAGGAACTGGTATTCGTTGCCGGCGGCATTCTTGAAGTACAGCCCAAAGGCGTGACCGTGCTCGCCGATACAGCGATCCGCGGTCGTGATCTGGATGAGGCCAAAGCCACGGAAGCACAACAGCGCGCCAAGGAAGCCATGGCGAATGCGAAAAGCGATTTGGATTTTGCCAAAGCACAATCGGAGTTCGCGGTCATGGCCGCCCAGATTGCTGCAATTCGCCGGTTACGGCCGAAAAAATAGCGCCAATTCGGCGGCAAATCAGAAAGGCAGTCGATGACTGCCTTTTTTATTTTCCAGCGGATGATGGATTAGAATCGGCAGGCGCGGTAACTCAAATCTCCAGGTCACTATATGACAGGCGAATCTCCGCAATACGATCTCCTGGTCATCGGCGGCGGCATCAACGGCGCCGGTATCGCGCGCGATGCGGCAGGCCGCGGGTTATCCGTGATCCTCGCCGAAAAAGACGATCTCGCGAATGCGACATCGTCATCGAGCAGCAAACTGATACACGGCGGCCTGCGCTATCTCGAACAGTATGAATTCCGTCTGGTGGCCGAGGCCCTGGGCGAGCGCGAGGTGCTGCTTAACATTGCGCCTCACCTGGTGGCACCGCTGCGTTTCGTGATGCCGCACGTGCCGGAACTGCGGCCGCGCTGGATGATACGCGCAGGACTCTATTTGTACGACCACCTGGGACGCCGCACCCGCTTGCCGGGCTCGCACGGCATCGATCTCAAGGGCACCGAGTACGGTGCTGGCCTCAAACCAACTTTAAGCAAGGGCTTTATTTACTCGGACTGCCGCGTCGACGATACGCGGCTGGTCGTCGCCAACGCCATGGGTGCGCGTGAACTCGGCGCTGAGATACTGACGCGAACCGAATGTGTATTCGCCAAGCGGGCTGACCACGGCTGGCAGGCGAGGTTACGTACGGCACAAGGCGTGGAGCGGCCCGTCATGGCACGCGCCGTCGTCAATGCCGCGGGACCGTGGGTCAAGCAGGTATTGAACGACAGGCTGCACCAGCCCAGCCGCGACAACGTCAAGCTGGTCAAGGGCAGCCACATCGTAGTGCCCCGGTTATACCCGGGCGCGCACGCCTTTATCCTGCAGAACGACGACAGGCGCGTGGTCTTCATGATTCCTTACGAAGAGAACTACACACTGATCGGCACCACCGACATCGCGCTGGGCGGAGACCCCGCGCAGCCGGTCGCGAGCCCGGAAGAAATCGCTTATCTATGCCGCGCGGTAAACCGCTATCTGGCGCAACCACTTGCGCCGGCCGACGTGGTGTGGAGCTATGCCGGCATCCGGCCGCTCTACGACGATGGCACGGCCGACCCGTCGGCGGTCACACGCGATTACACCATACGGCTCGACTCCGATATGGGAGCGGCGCCCGTGCTGTCGGTTTTCGGCGGCAAGATCACGACTTATCGCAAACTCGCCGAGCATGCGCTCGACAAACTGCAACCGTGGTTTCCCGCAATGCGTCCAGCCTGGACTGCGGGCACCGCGTTGCCTGGGGGCACTCTGCCGGCGGGATTGGAGCAATTTACAGAGGGCGAAATGCGGCGTGCTTGGCCGTGGCTGAGCGACGCCGTGCGACGAGCGCTTGCGCGTCGTCATGGCAGCATTGCGCGCCGGGTGCTGGAAGGGGCGCAATCGCTATCCGACCTCGGCAGCTATTTCGGCGCCGACCTGTATGCGCGCGAAATCGACTACATGCTCCGGCACGAATGGGCTTGCACGGGCGAAGACATTCTGTATCGCCGCACCAAATGCGGCCTGCATCTGACCGCTGCGCAACAAGAAGCGGTGGCACTTTACGTCGCGGCGCGTGCCACAGCTTGCTGAATCCCCGTGAGATAATTCGCCCATGGCTGTCAATGTCGTAATACTCGCCGCAGGCCAGGGCAAGCGTATGCAGTCCGCGTTGCCCAAGGTCCTGCATTCGCTCGCGGGCGCAGCGCTGCTCGCGCATGTGATTGCCGCCGCACGCGAGTTGAAGCCGGCACGCATTTGCGTCGTCTATGGCCATGGCGGCGAACAGGTGCCGCAGGCAATGGGGGCCGCCGGACTGACATTCGTCAAGCAGCAGCCGCAATTGGGTACCGGCCACGCGCTCAAGCAGGCGTTGCCGCATCTGGACGCACGCAAAGACACGCTGGTGCTCTACGGCGATGTGCCGTTGATCGCCGCGACAACGCTAAACGCATTATGTGCCGGTAGTGGCGAAAGTTTGCGCATCCTGACCGCCGAACTCGACGATCCGCGTGGTTATGGACGTATTGTGCGCAACGCCAAACGCGCAATCACCGCTATCGTCGAAGAAAAAGACGCCGGCGAAAAACAGCGCGGCATTCGTGAAATCAACACCGGCATCATGTTGCTGCCGGGCCAACGCCTCGCGGGCTGGCTGCGCCAGCTGTCCAACCGCAACGCCCAGCGCGAATACTATCTTACAGACGTGGTGGCGCTCGCACTGAAGGACCGCGTCAAAATCGAATCGAGCGCGCCACGCGACAACTGGGAAATCCTCGGCGTCAACAGCATGCAGCAGCTCGCACAGGTTGAGCGCATTCACCAGGCGCAAACTGCGGTACGCCTGCTGGAAGCGGGTGTTACGCTCGCTGATCCCATGCGCATCGATGTGCGCGGCAGCCTCATTTGCGGGCACGATGTGCGCATCGACGTCAATTGCGTGTTCGAGGGCGCGGTCGAAATCGGCGACAAAGCGGTCATAGGCGCCAATTGCGTCATCCGCAACGCGAAGATAGGCGCGGCGACGCGTATCGAGCCATTTTCGATGATAGACGACGCGAAAATCGGCAAGAACTGCCGCGTCGGACCTTATGCACGCATACGTCCCGGAACCAGGCTTGCCGCGGACGTTCATATCGGCAACTTCGTCGAGGTCAAAGCATCGAGCGTCGGCGCCGGATCCAAGGCCAATCATCTCGCCTATGTAGGCGACACCAGCATAGGCCGCAACGTCAACGTCGGGGCGGGCACCATTACCTGCAACTACGACGGTGTGAACAAGCACCGGACGGTGATTGAAGACGACGTGCTGATCGGGTCCGACGTTCAACTGGTAGCGCCGGTCACCGTGCACGCGGGCGCCACCATCGGCGCCGGCGCGACCATCACCAAGGACGTTCCGGCGGGTGAACTTACTTATACGGAAATGAAGCAGGTCGTGAAGCGTGGCTGGAAGCGCCCGTTGAAAATCGGCAAGCGGTGAACCCATGAGCCGCAAAGGATAATAGGCGATGTGTGGAATCGTGGGCGCAGTCGCCGCGCGAAATGTCGTGCCGGTACTACTCGAAGGCCTCAAGCGGCTCGAATACCGCGGCTACGATTCATGCGGTGTCGCGGTATATAACGATGGACTCAAGCGCGCCCGCTCGGTGCGCCGTGTCGAAGACCTCCTGGCGCAAATTCAGGAGACCGGATTGTCCGGCACCACTGGAATTTCACATACGCGCTGGGCCACACACGGTGCGCCGGTCACGGCGAACGCGCATCCACATTTCTCGCGCGGGCGCATTGCGCTGGTGCACAACGGCATCATTGAGAACTACGAAGAACTCCGGCGCGAGCTGCAGGCGGCCGGATTCGAGTTTGAAAGTCAAACTGATACCGAAGTCATCGCGCATCTCGTGAATCATCTGTATGCAGGCGACCTTTTAAAAGCGGTGCAGCAGGCGGTCAAGCGGTTGCATGGCGCGTACGCGATTGCCGTGTTTTGCCAGGACGAGTCGCAGCGCGTAGTCGCGGCACGCTTCGGCAGTCCGCTGGTGGTTGGGCTGGGCAACGGTGAGAACTTTGTCGCGTCTGACGCCATGGCGCTGTCTGGCACTACCGACCGCATTGTCTATCTCGAGGAAGGCGACGTCGTCGACGTGCAGCAGACGGCAGTGCGGATTTACGACCGCAATGATGCGCAAGTGGAGCGCGAGGTCCGTATTATAGAAGCGCAGGCCGGCGTACCCGAGCTTGCGCCGTATCGCCATTTCATGCAAAAGGAAATCTTCGAGCAGCCGCGAGCAATCGCCGATACCCTCGAAGGAGTGATTGCGGCAACGCCCGCGTTGTTCGGCGATGGGGCGGAAGAGGTCTTTAGCCGCATCGACTCATTGCTGATCCTGGCTTGCGGCACCAGCTACTACGCCGGCCTCACGGCAAAATACTGGCTGGAAGCCATCGCCAAGCTACCGACCCAGGTCGAAATCGCCAGCGAATACCGCTATCGGGAAAGCGTGCCGGACCCGAGAACGCTGGTGATCGTGATTTCGCAGTCCGGCGAAACAGCGGACACGCTCGCCGCACTGAAGCACGCGCAGGCGCTCGGCATGAACGAAACGCTGGCGATTTGCAACGTTGCGTCGAGCGCAATCGTTCGACTGACCAAGCTTAACTACCTGACCCGTGCCGGCGTCGAGATCGGGGTTGCATCCACCAAAGCGTTTACAACGCAGTTAACGGCACTATTCCTGCTGACTCTGTCGCTGGCGAAATTGCGCGGGAAGCTGCCCTTAGACGCGGAGGCCACCGCACTGCGTAATCTACGCCATTTGCCTGCTGCGCTGCAGGCCGTGCTTGCGCTGGAACCGCAGATCATCGCGTGGGCTGGCGAGTTCGCGCGCAAGGAGCACGCGCTGTTCCTGGGACGCGGCCGGCATTTTCCGATCGCGCTCGAAGGTGCGCTCAAGTTGAAAGAAATATCGTATATCCACGCAGAAGCCTATGCGGCGGGTGAATTGAAGCACGGCCCACTCGCGCTGGTTACCGATCAGATGCCGGTGGTCACGGTTGCGCCCAACGATGTTTTGCTCGAAAAATTGAAATCGAACATCCAGGAAGTGCGCGCGCGCGGCGGCCAGATGTACGTGTTCGCCGACGCCGATACGCATATTTCTTCAAGCGATGGTATCAAAGTCATACGCCTGCCCGAACATTACGGTGCGCTATCGCCGATTCTGCACGTCGTACCCCTGCAACTGCTCGCGTATCACACGGCACTCGCGCGCGGCAACGACGTCGACAAGCCGCGCAATCTCGCCAAATCGGTCACTGTTGAGTAAGACCGCCGCCGGCACCGCGCCACCCGACGCGCGGACCATACTCAAAGACGTTTTCGGTTACCCCGCGTTTCGCGGATTGCAGGCCGAGATCATCGGGCATGTTGCGGGAGGCGGCGATTGCCTCGTATTGATGCCGACGGGTGGCGGTAAATCATTGTGTTATCAGATTCCGGCTTTGCTCCGCACCGGTACCGGCATTGTAGTTTCACCGTTGATAGCATTGATGCAGGACCAGGTGGCGGCGTTGCTGGAGGCCGGCGTGCGAGCTGCGTTTTTGAATTCGACACTAGCCAGTAAAGACGCATTGGCGGTAGAACGCGCGCTGATCGCGGGTGAGTATGATTTGCTTTATGTCGCCCCCGAACGGCTGATGACCGGGCGCTTCATGCAGTTGCTCGAAAAATTGCGCAGCGCCAGCCGGCTTGTGTTGTTTGCCATCGATGAAGCGCACTGCGTCGCGCAGTGGGGCCACGATTTTCGCCCGGAATATATCCAGCTTTCCATGCTGCACGAGCGGTTTCCCGATGTGCCGCGCATAGCGCTTACGGCGACCGCCGATCAACAGACGCGCGCGGAGATCATTACCCGCCTCGGTCTTGATGACGCGCGGGTGTTCGTGTCGAGCTTCGACCGGCCGAATATCCGCTACCGCATAGTCGAAAAAGCCACGGCGAGAGCACAACTCCTCGCTTTTCTCAAGGCTGAGCACGCTAATGATGCCGGCATTATCTATTGCCTGTCGCGGAAAAAAGTCGAGGAAACAGCGGCGTGGCTGGTCGATGAGGGGTATAACGCACTGGCCTATCACGCGGGGATGGAAACGGCGACGCGCACACACCATCAGGCGCGTTTCCTGCGCGAGAACGGCATCATCATGGGGGCAACGATTGCATTTGGCATGGGCATCGACAAACCCGACGTACGCTTTGTCGCCCACCTCGATTTGCCTAAAAGCATAGAAGGTTATTATCAGGAAACCGGGCGTGCCGGCCGCGATGGTTCACCCGCTGAC
>Ga0114978_10000221_pt1 | contig 47590 bp, 35 predicted proteins | sample S_140212_EF_Meta_FD_87027 | JGI IMG/M metagenome (GOLD analysis project Ga0114978, IMG submission 87027) | Freshwater microbial communities from Lake Simoncouche, Canada to study carbon cycling - S_140212_EF_MetaG | ecosystem: Environmental > Aquatic > Freshwater > Lake | place: Lake...
CGGAAAAACGGGATGTTGTATATGAAGGAAGAAGGATTAAGACTGGTCGTCAAGGGGACAACCTCGATCGATGAACTATTACGCGTTGTCAAATAGCCAGAAGGGGTTGCACCGGATTTGTTACCGAATTGCCCAGATCGATTGACTCCAGTGCAACCGAGAGGACCTGGCGAGCGTCACAGGAATTTCGCTGTCATTGGCCGCATCTCAGAAAGTCGAATTCCCGTTATTACTCCAGTGGGTTGAGTTGGAAACATCATGGCTATCATTGAGATCGTGTTATTGATCATCGTTGGGGTTGTCACCTGGATGGTTGCGAGCGAGGGAGTCTGGGGGGCAGCCCACACCTTCTTGTGTACGTTGTTGGCTGGTTTGCTGGCGATGAACTTTTTCGAACCACTGGCAAAAGGGTTAGGTGGGGTTGTCGGCGAGAATTATGCCGACATCGTCGCCCTGCTGGGATTGTTCACCGCGTTTGTGTTTGCACTTCGAATGGGAACGGAACAACTCTGCCCGAGTTACATTCAGGTCTCTTCCATGCTGGATCTGATCGGCCGCTGGGTCTTTGGGGCCGTGACGGGTTACCTGACCATGGCCATTCTGCTGACCGCACTGCACACGGCGCCACTTCCGCGCGAGTTTTTAGGATTCAAGGCCGAACGGGATAATTTCTTTGGCAGTGCCCCCGATCGACAGTGGCTCGGCTTCACGCAGTATGTTTCCGAGAAATCTTTGTCCAAAGCGATCTTTAAAGACAAATTTGGGAATCAAGAGGTGATTCTGACCCATGCATTTGATGGGAGATACGAAAAGGTGGGCGATCCTGGCAAGCCTTATCCGAATCCACTCTGGCCTTCATTTCCGATTCGTTATGCTACCCGACGAGATCGAATTGACAATAATCAGGTGGCCGGACCAACTGCACAGCCCCTGCAACAAGCCGCACCGCCAGCGTCGCCTGGTGGGGGTGTGAAAGGGTCTCCTGTCGGATTCTGATTGGCGGCAGGTTGATATTGGCAGGTGTTGAACGAGGCTTCCGTTATTTCACTACCGTGAGGTTAATGACGGTCTGCGGGGAATGACCGAGACGGCAAGCAGCGCGATGGCCGGGGTTAACGGGCTCCGCATCCGGGTATTGGTCCAATAAACCAGATGCGCGAATTGAACCGATGCGATCAGGACGTATAACGGTAGCCATTGCCTGCGGTCCTCACGACACAGCGCGAGGATCACACCCAATCCCCCTGTCAGCAAAACTGCGGAGTAAAAGAGGCCAACGGCTTGCAGTCCCCAGCCGCGTGTCGAATTGGTCGCATCACCCTGTGGAACGGTATTCCAAAGGCTCCGAATGCGGTGCCCGACAGCGGCGATAAACAGACCCGGATTTGCGGAAATCACTTTTTTGGCTTGTTGCGAATGCCATTGGTCGCGTCGGAATTCCGACGCCTGGGGACCGAGATCGCGAACGATCTGTGATTCCAGTTCGCGCTGCCATGTGAGCAGGCTTTCCCGTTCCCAGACCGTTCCCCACGGTTGCATCACCACCTCTTGATAAAAGACCGGATTGTTACCGAGCAGCAGTGTATAACCCCCATGGGTCGTGGTCAGGATCGGGACACCGAACACAATCCCATTGCGAATCAACCACGGGGCCACTACAAGCATCGCTCCGACACCAGCAGAGGCCCAAGTTGCAAAGACGGAAGGGAATCGTGTCCACCGGCGAATCGGGCTTTTTCGTTCCCGAATCGCGATCCCCAACAGTTCCCCAAACCCCCACACGAGTGGAATCAGCCAGAATGCTGGCCGGCACAGCACCAGCAGTCCGAACACGATCCCCGTGCAGAGCGAATCAACGGGGCGTTGCGGGTGGTCCTGCCGTGCAACCCCCATCATCGACCCGAGCCCCATCATCGACCACAGCCAGAGCGTCGCCAGGCAAGTACAAAGCGACTCGGTCATCGGTTGCGCCGTGTACAAGACCAGCAGCGGATCAACCGCGGTCAGCATCGCGGCAACAAACCGTAGTGACCCCAGTTGCAACCGTTCCCCCAGTCCGATCGTCAGCCAGATAGTACAGATCCCTGTCAGCAGATTGATTCCGGCCACGACGATGGCGGGGCTGAACCACATCATTCCTGCTGCCAGTCCCAGGGGATACAGCGGGGGCCGAAATGCCGTGGGAGAGGTACTGTTGGGAACGCTGTAGCCGCGTCCCTCGGCCAGGTTCGTCGCGATGCCAAGATAGACATCGCGATCTTCGGTCAGCTGATTGGGCTGATTCAGGATGATTGCCAACCGCAGTACGAATCCCACGAACAGACACAGGATTGTCCCGATCAAATCCCCGCGTGAGTTTTCCCCGGTCACGGCCATGGGCAGATCATTCTCGCAGATCATTCTCTCGGTAGGTGAAGAGAGATGTGTCACTTCTTTTCCTGCGGGATGATTTTGATTTTGTCGGGGTCTTCCACCCGGATCTGAGGTTTTTCCTTCACCAGCAAGACGGTTCCTGTGACCTCGATCACCTTCCCCTTGAAATGTTCTTCGGGTTTTTCAATCCCCCGCTTTTTAAACTTTTCCATATCATCCTTCGAAATGAGGATCGTAAAGTTTTTCGCGTCCTTGTAGTCTTCCTCGGAATTGAGATACCGATTATCACGGCCACCCGACGATTTGACCTCAAACTTCACGACCACTTTTTCATTGATCTTCTTGGCCGCTTCGGCGGGGGTGAGTGGTCCATTTTCGGCGGCAGCGACCACCAGGGCGGGAATCGAGCAGAGTGCAAACAACAGGCCGGTCAGACGCATCGCAAAATCTCCTGAATCATTGCCAAGAAAACGGGACAGATCACGGACACTCGTTTGTACCAGACCGGATAATGGAATTCGACGCTGAGGACAATTATCACTGGTGCCCCCTTCAGCGGTTTCTCCATAACACGTCGTCCGTAATCGCCAGCTGATGTTGTGTCGGGCGGATTTGATCGCGGAAACGTTTGGCGTCGACCGGATAGCCTTGTGTCGGTTTCAATCCCGGAATATGGCGCGCCCAAAATTGGTTAAAGCGATGCATCGCCAGTTCTCGGACATACTTGGCGGTCATCGACGCGAGAGCCACCGGCCCGTGAACTTCGGCACGAGGCTGAAAGCGAAGCACCGTCTTACCAACCCGGTAGTCGCTCCGCTCGGCTCCCTCTTCCATTCGAAAAATCATCTCGCCGTCTAACACCTCGGACAGCAAGTCATCATAACGATTGCGGCCACCATGTTTATCGCCCACCACAAAGGTCTCGGTCTCTGCGGGATTCCAGACCGAGCGTAATAATTGGAATGCCACGCGTGAGACAACCAGTGACTTGTTATCGTATTCGCGAATCAGTCGATTGAATTGCTGTGGCTCGATGATTGCGGCTCGGACTGCGACTAAGCGAACGTTCTGCCGTTCGCATTCCCCCTGCCAAGCCTGGCTGATTGCCAGATCCAGCGGTTCGGTCGGTAGATCGAACGGTAACCCGACAGACCAGGGGGGAGTTGCCTCTGCCGCAGGGATTGGTGATTCACGGGCGGTGAGAAGCTGACTCAATTCCTCGAGCGAACGAGGGGCGTGGCCCAGCATTTTCAACGCCGAGAGAACACCCCGTTCCAGCGCCGCAAAGCCCCGCTTGGGCTGAAACACCTGCTTGGAATCGGCAACGTGTAAACGCTTTTCCTGGGGACCAGGTGCGTTGGTCAGCACCTGGTCAAAAGTCCCCCAGAAATCGAAGGTGGCCGGAGGTCCGGGGACATCCCAGACGGTGACGGCGACCACAAACGGGCCGAGGTTTGGCCCTAGCCCTGCTTCATCCATGCCAATCAAACGTGCCAAAACAGGACTCCGACAAGATTTCCCGGACAACCCTCAAGGGAGGGGAACAAAACGGACACAGACCGGACTACCGACTTCAATCGAATGACCGGTCGGCGTCAATTTGCCTGTGGTTTGATCAATCGCCAGCACGACCACATTGTTGGTGCTTTGGTTCGCCGCCAGCACGAAACGACCTGAAGGATCAATGTTAAAATTACGGGGCGTTTTTCCGCCGGTCGACTGATGGCCCATCCCGGTCAAGCGTCCGGTGGCCAGATCGCACCGATAGATCGCCAGGCTGTCGTGTCCCCGATTGGAAACGTACACAAATTGTCCCGAGGGGTGAACCACGGTTTCGGCGGTCGAATTGCCGGGGGTCGGTTCGGGAATCGTCGAAAGGGTATGAATTTCTTTCAGCATCCCGCGGACAGGGTCAAAAGCAAACGAGGTGACGGACGAGGTCATCTCGTTATTGACGAAGGCATACTTCCCCGTCGGATGAAATGCAAAATGACGGGGGCCATTTCCCGGAGCCACTGCGGCGGCGGGCGGATCATTCGCCGTCAGCAATCCTTTAGCGCCATCAAACCGATAAATCACCACTTGATCCAGGCCCAAGTCGGCCGCAAAGGCAAAATTGTTGGCGGGGTCGAGGTTGATCGAGTGGGCATGGGGACCTTCCTGACGATCCTTATTCACGCTCGACCCCCGATGCTGGATCGAAGCAGAGGCGGCGGCCAGCTTGCCATCTGGACCAATCGGCAGGACGCAGACACTTCCGCCGCCGTAATTGGCGACGAGCACGTTTTTTCCGGCGGCATCAACGACCAGATGGCAGGGGCCGGCACCGACCGACGACTGCTGATTGAGCAGCGTCAGCTTTCCCGAGGCGGGATCGATGGCAAAAGCACTGACACCCCCGACGGGCTTCCCCTGAAAATCGGCGATTTCGCTGACGGCGTATAAAAATTTGTGATTCGGATGAATTGCCACGAACGAGGGGTTTTTCACTTCGGCGGCCAATTCTGCCGGTGCCAGCTTCCCATTCGCGAGATCCAGGGTACTGACGTAGATTCCCTTGGTCTTGTCGTTTGTATAGGTTCCGAAATAGACGCGGACCTTTCCGGCCTCGTCCCCCTTTACGGGTTGGCCGATGCCAAAAAGTGTTGTCAAGACGATGAGCCACTTTGTACAAAGACGATTCATGGTAAACCTGACTGGTGAGGCGTTGCGGTTTGGTGAAAAGGAAGACTTGACGATAGACTGGAATTGGGGCAGCGCCAAGCCTTGCCATGGATGTGGATCATCGATCATCCCTCCGAGACAAACGGATTTCGCAACAACAGACCAACAACAGACGATGTATTGAGATCGCGGTGGCGACCCTGTCCTGCCAGACCTCGCAGGTTTCCTGGCCCCACTTGAAACGGTGTATTCATGCAAAAAACACGGCCTCGACCGATTTTTCGTGATGGGATCGCCTGTCTGCTGCTCGTCGTCAGCCTCTTTTCCGGTCCGCTGCTCTCGGCCGCCGAAGTCCGTTTAAAAAATGGGACAACGCTGCGGGGTACGCTGCTCGTCATGAATACGCTGGCGGGTCGAGCGGTGGGGCTGACGGAAATGAAGCAGATCAAGGATGAAAATCCCGTACCTCGTAACATAGGCCGTATCGATAACGGTTGGCAGCGAACGTATTTTCCGCTGCAGCAGCGACAGGTGGCTGGTGAGGTGGGGAGTGCCAATCTGGTGGCACCGAATCCGGTGGTCTTCAAGCTTCCACCACCCAGGCGGGTCGGTCAGAACATGACCATCGCCTCGTTCGGTTCGATGACGTATGTCGGTCCCTTCGATGAATTCGGACATCGGCGATTGACCATCGCCACCCAAAAAAAACCACTTGATGTCTTTCAGGCGATCACCGAAGTTTCGCCCGACCATGTGATGGTGGAAAGCACGAACTGTGACTGGAAATTGGGGCTTTCGCTGAAATCGATCCCGGTCGAGACCCTGGACCCTTTGTTGAAACGACAAATTAAGAAAGACGATCCCGTCGCCCGGTTCGCACTGGTCCGTTTCTATACCCAGGCCGAATACTACGCACAGGCCTTCGCGGAACTCGAATCCATCGGACGGGATTTTCCGGACCGAAAAGAACTGGTCGACAAGTCTCATGACGAGCTAATGAATTTTTTCGGTCGTGAAATTTTGCGGCGATTGGGGCGTCGCAAACTGGCGGGCCAGCATCAACTGGCCGAAACTTATGCCAAAAAACTGATGTCCCAACCCTTAAGTGGTCCTGTCACCCAAGAGGTGAAAAAGGCAATTCAATCGTATGAACAATCCCGCCAAACCATCGAACAGGCCAAGCTGCTCTTGAGTGAATGGCAGGCGAAACTGAACAATTCAGATCAAGAGGAAAAACTGCAGGGGCTCCGTTCTGAAATCAACGAACAACTCGACTTTGAAACGCTGCCACGACTGGACGCGTTTCTCAAGGCCGAAGTCGATAAACAATTCGACCCCTCACAGCGGTTGGGGCTGGCCTATTCCGGCTGGGTCCTCGGTTCCGCCAATGCCATTGCGGATCTCAATCAAACCTTTCGGATTTGGGAGGCCCGTCACACCGTCATGGATTACCTCCGCAGCGACGACCTGGGTGTTCGTAGCGACCTGCTGAAACAACTTCGCTCACTGGAAGGGGTCAGCCCCCAGATCGTCCTCAACCTGGTTCCGCAGCTCCCGCCGATCCTCGACGCCAGCGAGGTCGAACCGGGGGTGGCTCAGCGGATTGAAGCCGAGGGGGCAACCCCGATTGCGTATTCCGTGATGTTGCCAGCCGAGTATTCGCCACAGCATGATTATCCGCTACTGATTGCCTTACGATCCCGAAGTCGGACGATCGAACAGACCGTCGCCGCCTGGGCCGGGGATGCCGATCAACCGGACCTCGGTAGTCAGCGTGGTTATATCGTGATTGCCCCCGATTATGCGGAGGCCAATCAGGCAGAGCATACCTACGGCTCGGCAGCGCATCGTTACGTTCTCGATTGTCTGCTGGATGCACGCAAGCGTTTCTCGGTCGAGAGTGATCGCGTCTTTCTCACGGGCCATGCGATGGGAGCTGACGCGGCGTTTGACATCGGCATGGCTCATCCGGACGAGTTTGCTGGAGTCCTGCCGATCGGTGGGAACGCCATCCACTACTGTAACTATTCGTGGTCAAACGGTGCCCATACCGCCTGGTATATCGTGGGAAAGGGCTACGATACGAAAGATAATCGCGATACGACAAGTAATGCGGTGTTCGATAACATGCTGATTCGCGGGTCCAAATTTGACTTTATGCTAGTCGAATATCTTGGGCGTAACGGCGAAAATTTGTTTGACAACTTTTCCCGTCTGTTCGATTGGATGGATAATCACTCCCGCCCCGCACTTCCCAAGGAGATCGATGTCCGCTCGCTCCGTAAGTCCGACAACCGATTCTTCTGGCTGACCGCAACGGGTCTTCCCCGTGATTATATTCTCCCCGCACCAGCGGGAGCGGCTCAAAAGGTCGTGCCGATGGAAATCGAGGCCCGCATTACTCCAGGAAATACCATCATCCTCAAAGCGCTCGCGGAAAGTTTTTCACTACGACTGACGCCAGAACTGGTTGACTTTGATAAGCGTCTGGTCGTACGAGTTGGTGGTCAGGTGAAGTACAACAATTTCGTGAAGCCCGATTTAGGAGTCTTGCTCGACGAACTGCAGCAACGAGGCGATCGGAAGCGACTTCCGCTGGCTGTGATTAACCCCTGATCCTCTGCATGAGCTGGCTGGGCGAGATTGCCGCGAAAGAATGCTTCATAAGATTGCCAGGGGATTGCGACGTTCTTCCAGTGTCCCACGCGTCACACCGACGCGGTTTGCCGCGTTCAATCGTCGCCAGACTTCTTCCCCTGGAATCCGGTCCGACAACAGGTCTCGATACAGATTGAGAATCCGGATCATCTCGGCCGGTGTTTCGTCCAGGAACTCAATCCGCAGATCACAGACTCCTCGTCCCAGCAATTGGGGCACGACTTCTGCCGCACTTTGCGGGACGGCGTTATACAGCGTATTCCGGCAGCCGACATCCGCCTTGAGGGGATGCTCGCTTCCGACCCGATCACGCAACTGAACCAGATGCGTATCACAGGGTCGTCCACAATTGGTCTTGTTGGTGCCGGGGGACAGGACCGCACAGAAGACACAGTGCTCCATGTGGAACATCGGCATGTGCTGATGAATCACCACTTCCAGCCATTTGGGAGGAACCGCGCCGACCAGATCCAGCAGTTGGTCGCGATTCAGATCGTACGAGGCGGTCGCGCGCTCCGCCCCTTGTTCGATCAGATATTGCACGGTTAGTTCGTTGGTGGCATTCAGCGAGTAATCGGCCACAAACGGAATCTGTCGCTCAGAACAGAATCTCATCCCGGCCAGATTTCGCACCAGCATTCCGTCGGCACCATACTTCAGCAGTGACTGAAATAACCCCGCCTCATCCGGTTTCTGGATCCGGGGTGGCGCGAGGTAAATCGACAGGCCCGCGGCATGTGCGATCTCGACCCCCTGGCGGTACTCGCGCAGATCCTGAAAGTCGGCGTAAATCATCCCGGCAGCATGTGCGATGCGGCGAGGATCCTCGGCCACTGCCGTCACTTGGGCGAGCGTTCGGCAGAGCAAGTTCAGCTGTGGGGTCACAGCGTGGTCAGCATCCTGTCGGACGCGGAGCGCAATCCCCGATTTCATTTCGTTCAGTGACAGGCCCGCATGCAATGTTCGCGTTGTGGGCTGCATCGCGGCCTGATCCAGCCGAGCCACCAGTTCCTGCCGCAGTTTGGATAAGACGCTGAGCGGGATCATGGGCCCGCCAACGATTTCCGCTTCCAGCCCCGCCAACTCGTAAGGGGTGTTTCCCAAGCGACTCAGTTGCTCCACAAAAAAGTCTTCGTTGACCGCATGCTTTCGGGCGAGTGCCAGGGGTTCCGACGAGACGACCCGTTCCCGCAGTCCGACCGCATTCGCGTCACCAGCAGCGGGCTTCACCAAGGCTTCGATTTCCAGCGGCTCGCCCGTGACGGCTCGCACCTTCAGGGTCAGGGGGCGTTTGTGGAGCGGATCGGGGCCGGAAAACGATTTTTTGAGCTTGGCCGTCAGTTGTGGGTCATCGGTTTTCCAGACGGTCTGGCCCAATTGCAGCCGCTGAAAATCGATCGAGCCATGCTGGAATTCCAACTCGACCAACCCCGTCCTGACGGGAAGCTCCTGTTGCCGTCCCTGCTGCAGCACACCATAGATCCGTCCCCCCTGTTCGTCATCCGCTTCCCGGTTTCCGGCAAACACCACGCCATCCCCGCGTTTGACAGGTCCATTCAGGCGGATTTCCACCGAATTGGGGAACAGCTTCGAGATCGTTCCCAGCAAGACTCCCCGTTTGGCTGAGGTGATTGCGGGGACCAGCATTTTATGGTCATCGCCGAGCAGCCATCCGGGCGAGAATCCACGAGAAAACGAGAGCTCCATCTCGCGGACTTCGTCCCGTGAAAATTCGACCGGTTCCCCTGCCATGGCGAGATCAATCGCCTCGCGGTAGTGGCGGGTGATATTGGCCACGTATTCGGGGGTCTTCAGTCTTCCTTCGATTTTGAACGAAGAAATCCCCGCCGCAATCAGATCGGCAGTCAGCTCATAAGCGGCCAGATCTTGCGGACTGAGCAGGTATTTCTGAGCCCCGAGATCGACATCTTCACCGTCACAAATCAGGTCATAGGGTAATCGACAAGCTTGGGCACATTGACCCCGGTTGGCACTGCGGCCCCCGAGCGATTCACTGGTGAGGCACTGACCGGAGTAGGCGACGCACAAGGCCCCATGGACGAAGCATTCCAGTGCCACCGAGGTTGACTGACGCAAGCGGGTGATCTCACGCAGCGATAACTCCCGCGCCAGGACCACGCGTTCGACCCCCAGTTCTTCTGCCACCTGGATACACTCGGCACTCGTCAGCGTCATTTGAGTTGATGCATGCAGCGGCAGTTCAGGACAAATCGTTCGGATCAGCCGCAGCAGTCCGATGTCCTGTACGAGCAGCGCATCGACGCCGGCGGCGGCAATGACTCGGACAAGGGCTTCGATTTCTGCCAGTTCATTGGTGAAAGCGAGGGTGTTGAGTGTGATATAGCCTTTCACACCGCGATGATGCAGGAAGCGCATCGTTTCGGTCAGTTCGTCGGGGGAAACGTTGGTGGCCCGAGCCCGGGCGTTGAAACCGCAATTCAGGCCGAAATAAACCGCATCCGCACCATTTTCGACGGCGGCTCGCATACAGTCGCGATCTCCGGCAGGAGCCAGCAACTCGGGTCGAAGCGATTCAGGCAATCTCATTCATCCGCCAATATCTGCAAAAGACATCCATCAGAAACCGAACGCCTGATCATCCCCCAACGGCACGAGCACGTCAATTGGCTCGGGCGAGGTTCCGCAATTCCCCCGAAACAATCGTACCTGTTCAACTCAGTCGCTCCACCGTCAATTAAACCAGAGGGCGAAGCCCCAGAATTGTTGTGGGCCGAAGATTTTTTCCAGGTTTGCGCCAAATTGGGGGTCGGCGAACCGGCTGATGACTCCGTTTTCCAGATACGGCGTGGCTGCGGTCCCCTGTAACCAGAGAAAGGGGTCCAGCGGTTTTGGTTCCGTGAACACGCGGCGCAGGTTGATCCCGCGCGTTTTTGCAGGTGTCCCCCGCCAGAATGGAAGCAGTCGTTCCCCTTTCAGCACCAGGTCCCCTTCGTCAAGGACTTCCTTCCAGGTCGCAATCATCGGCTCAGTGACTTGCCGCTGCAGAACGCCGGTCTGTTTCGGGTTGGGAATCCATTCGTGATCGTCGTCGGTTTCCTGCAAATAGAAGGTCCACATTTCTCGCGACATGGCGACTGCCGATTCCAGGTGTTGCAGTGACAATTTCATCCGCTCCGGCTCTTTCAGCGGGAATCGCATCACGTGTAAATACGCGATGAGATCGAAGATCATTCGGGTATCGAACCGCATGATCGCCTCGAGATCACGCGGCTCTTCAAGAAGGTACGCATGGGGTGTCACCGGATTTTCGAAAAAGAGATGTCCCGCTGTTTCAAACATCTGCTGGCCATCCACGGCCAACAGAACTTCGCCCCATGCCGCCAGCAGATGCAGGTACCCCCGCAGCCAGCAGACATCGCCTCGATCGAACCCAACCACGAACGAATCGATGTCAGCGGGCGTAAAAGGGAACCGATTCTGAACCAGAATGATCTTTCCAGAAACCAGTTTCCCCTGACCGGTCGCATCCAATTTGATCAGTCCCACATGCAGTGGCAGTTTCACATCGGGAGCTTGAATGGCGGCCAGAGTGGCTTCCGCCGCATTTAGATCATCGACAAATTTTTGCAGCATCACTCGCAGCTCTGCATAGGAAATTGGCTGGGGATTGGGATTCTGGGGAATTGTCGCTGACAATTGGGGGAGGGAATTTCGAGCCAGTCGTTCGGTTCGCAGTCCATGACGATAAAGACCTGCTGTCAGGTGCTCGAACCCCTGAAAAAACTGCACCATTCCCAAGCCAAACCGTGCCTGATCATCATTCGGTTTGGCTTGCAGTCGAGCGGTCAACGCCGCATTCCCTTCGGCCGATTTTCCCTCCAGCAGATACGATTCCACCAGCGGCGAATCGGTCCCCTGGGGGCGAGCGGGGACTTGATCGGCTAGGGCCAGTCTCACCCTGTCCGCTACCTGTGACTGCCGAAATCCGTTGAATTCACGAAGGGGCGGAAAAGGAGCTTGATGATTGGTCTGTGTCCCTTCCTTGGCATCGACTTCCGAGGCACTCAATTCCGTGACTCCGAGAGACATCGTCTGCGTCAGGATCAGCCATGACATGAGACCGCACTGCATAAGCCGCGACATAATTGCTCCAATTCCTGCAGGAAGTGTTTTCCAGAGAACGCACTCTGGCAACAACAAAGTCCCCGTCAAGGGGGATCCCACCTTGATGATACAGACCTTCACCCAAAGTTCAGCGACCGTTCTCACGCTGATTTCGAAAAGTTTTGGAAATTCGTGTGACACGATCGTGGACCCTCCTGGCATGCTGTCGCCGGTGCAATCACCTGTCTCACAACCTCGAAGTTGCATTTCTGCTTGAGTGCTTGTACGGTCGCAGGGGACACTTGGTTCTTCTGCGGGGAATACCAGGGTCTTCGATAGATCACCTCGTTGACTGTAAAAATCGCAAACCGCTCGATTGTTCCCATCGGAAGATGTTCGTCATGATGACTACTCGATCGCTGCTGCTGATGCTCGTCGCCTGCAGTCCATTCGTCGTACCGAGACCGGTGTGCGCCCAGTTGGCTGGCAGTAAACCGAATATTATTCTGGTGATTACGGACGACCAGGGATATCCGCCGGTTGGTCGACATGGGCATCCCTGGCTGCAGACGCCGCATTTAGACGCGCTTCACGATGGCAGCACACGATTCCGACGTTTTCTGGTGGCACCGACCTGTTCACCGACACGATCTGCCATCATGACTGGTCGCCATCCGGAAAAAAACGGGATCACCCATACTATTTTGGAACGGGAGCGAATGACGCTGAATGCGACCATCTTGCCGCAGGTGCTGAAGACCGTCGGCTACCGTTCGGGAATCTTTGGCAAATGGCACCTCGGGGATGAGCGCGCGTATCAACCGGATCAGCGCGGCTTTGACGAGACGTTTATTCACGGTGCGGGGGGGATCGGCCAGGCCTATGACTGCTCATGCGCTGATGCTCCGAACAATACTTACACGAACCCGATCATCCGCCATAACGGCCGTTTTGTACAAACCCAAGGTTTTTGCACCGATGTCTTCTTCACGGCCGCTTTGGGCTGGATCAAACAACAGGCGGATGCCCGCCAGCCGTTCTTTGCCTATGTCGCGACGAACGCTCCACACGGTCCGTTCATCGCACCCGAGAAAAACACCCGGCGTTTCACCAACCTCGGTTTCGGCAAAGAACAAGCGGGATTCTATGGGATGGTGGAAAATATTGACGAGAATCTCGGCCGTCTTTTCGCCAAACTGGAGGAATGGAAACTGAGTGAGAACACGCTGGTCATCTTTATGTCGGATAACGGGATGACGGGAGGGGGTTCAGGAGTACCTGGTCGTGAACTTGCTGCCGGTTATCCGTTCTACAACGCTGGTCAAAAGGGCTTAAAGGGCACAACCGACGAAGGTGGAGTTCGTGTCCCCTGCTTTGTTCGATGGAAGGGGAAGATCAAGCCGGGAAACGAAATCGACCGGATTGCCGCCCACATTGACATCCTGCCGACGCTCGCCGCGCTAACGGGTGCCGCGCTGCCAGACAATCAAGTCGAGGGCCGCAACCTGCTCCCTTTGCTGGAAGGGAAGCTCGAGGGCTGGGAAGACCGTTTTCTGTTTACCCACATCGGTCGCTGGCCAACCGGTGCCGACCCGGATCAATTCCAGGATTATCAATTCGCCGTGCGGAACCAGCGTTACCGATATGTCGGCCCCAATGGGCCGGGGGACAAATCGGGCCCGTCTCTCTTCGATATGGATTCGGATCCCGCTCAGACCACCAATATTTTGGCTGATGAACCAGCTGTCGCAGCACGAATGCGTGCCGCCTACGACCGCTATTGGCAGGAAGCACGTCCGCTGATGGTCAACGAATCGGCGCCGATGTCACCCACGAAGCCCTACTTTGTGTGGTTTGATCAACAAAAGTCGACGGTCGGTATCCCAGACTGGAAAGAACCACTTCTTCAATAACCGAAGCTTACAAGGGGGGTGGGGATTTTTGGGGGATTGAAAACGGGGGAATTGAACAGAAGTTAACAAAGGAAACGAGCAGATGCCGATGGCGGATTATTCCTGAGATTGTATGATGCGAAAGTCTGGCGAATCGGTACCAGTGTCGGGACCGGCATCCGTGTCGGTATCCGTATGGGGAATTGTTGCTCAATTCTCCGGCGGTCTCGGTCTTCCTTCAGCTCTTCCTTCGTTAACTCTTCTTCCTTCTGTTCAATCTCTTCATTCTTTGTCCGAGTCTGTTTAAAAAACTTGGCGTGTCCCTGCGATCATGATGGTGATCCTCTTATTGACCTTTCACGTGCTGGAACGGACCAATGGTGGTTCCAGCCGGGATTTGTAGTGGCCCCTGCAAGACCGCGTGAGGTCCAATCCGACAATTGTCGCCGATCACCACCGCACCGCTGATGTGCGTGAAGGGCTCGATGATCGTATCGGCACCGAGCTGGACTTGCGGATCAATAAATGTTTGCTCGGGGACGACGATCGTGGTGCCGTTGACCATCCACCGTACCATCGCTTCGTGCTGCAGGGTCCGTGTCACTTGGGCGAGTTGCTCACGCGTGTTGACTCCCAGTGCTTCGACCATGTCGAACGCTTCGAGCGCCACCACGACGCGGCCTTCTTGCTTTAAAACGCGGGGACAATCGGTCAGGTAGTATTCTGCCTGGCTGTTGTTCGGACGGATTTGATCGAGCGATCCCAATAGCCCCTGTGAATCAAATGCGTAGCAACCGGTATTGATTTCCCGGACACGCTTTTCGTCGGCCGTAGCATCCTTCTCTTCGACGATCTTTTCAAAGTTGCCGCTCGCACCGCGAATGATCCGGCCGAGACCGAAGTTGGCATCGGTCGTCGCGGTCCCGATCACGCAGGCGGCCTGCTGTTCCTGTTGTGTCTGCAGTAATTTCGTCAGGGACTCACGTTTTAAAAGCGGTGTGTCGCCGGCAAGAACCAGCACGGGGCCGTGGTAAGATCGCAGTTGCTCCTGACACATCATCACAGCATGCCCGGTCCCCTTTTGTTCGGTCTGCAAGGCAAATTCGACATCGGCATGCCGAGCGAGTTCCGCCTGAACCAGGTCGGCCCGATGCCCGATAATGGCCACAATCCGTGTGACTCCTGCCGAGCGAGCGGCGTCCAGGACATATTCAATCATCGGACGCCCGCAGACATTGTGCAGGACCTTGGGAAGTGCCGATTTCATCCGCGTGCTTTTCCCTGCCGCCAGAATGATTGCCATCGAACCTGACATATTTTACGACTCCGTTATTAAGAAAACTTCGTTCAATTTCTGTGGTTGATAATTACCGATTACGATTGTTCGCCGATGATCTACCCGGGCCAGGTGACCCGAGCGGCTGAAAATCCGCGAGGATCTGCTCGGCAGCAGACTCACCGCTCGAAATCGCATCGGGGACACCGACACCTCGGCAGGCGATCCCCGCCAAGGCGATCCCTGGATGCTCACGCGAGAATTCTTCAATTTTCGCGACCTGTTCCAGATGTCCAACGTGGTACTGCGGCATCGCCTGCCGATACCGATAGACACGCATAAAATCGGGTTCTCCACGAACCCCCAGCAGTTCACCCAGTTCATCTCGGACGGTTTGCAAAAGTTGTTCATCCGATTGCTGCAGCAGTTCAGGTTGCAGCGCTCCACCGATGAAGGTCCGTAACAGGACGTGGTCCGTGGGAGCCCGATCGGGAAATTTTCGGCTGGAAAACGAAACCGCCAGGATTTTTCGCCCCTCTGCATGCGGGATCACCAGCCCGAACGCGTCGAGCGGGTGGCGGATGTCTGCCAGCCGATGCCCCGAAACCACAATCGCACTCGATGCATACTCGATCTGTTGCAAGGATGCGCTGAGACGAGGATTGAGCTGTTGGACGAGTGGTCCCATTTGCACCGCCGAGACCGCGATGAGGACCGCGTCAAACGGCTCTGTGATCCCATCCGCCAGCGTCAACAGATAGCCGGTGCCAGATCCGGAGCCTGTACTGGAAGTGGTCAGGTGACCTGGTTCGCTTGGGGGCAGTGCGCTTGGCAACGGTACACTTGGCAACGGTGCGCTGGGGGGCAATGTTCCTGCCGCGGCACTCGCATTCGCCGTCACCGAAACGACCTGGGTATTCAAGCGAAATGAACAGGACTTGGCGACGCTCGCGTGCAATCGGTCGACCAGTTCTTGCATCCCCTCTTTGAGTCCCGCAAACAAACCGTAGCGGGCACCACTGGAGGTATCGACGGGACGCTCGGTTTGCGCCCCTCTTCCCCTCGCCGTTCCCGCCGCTCCCGTCTGGGCGGATGGGCGAGATTCGGGACGGGACTTCTGCCGCAGCGCCGCTCGGATCAGGCTGCCATGATCCCGCTCCATTTCCAGAAATCGGGGCATGGTTGCGGCAAGACTGAGTCGCTGCGGATCCGAGGTATAAATTCCCCCTACCAGGGGTTGAACCAGCCGATCGAGTGCCTCGCGCCCAAAGCGGCGGAGAACAAAATCGGACAGACTTTCATCGACGAGCGGAATTTCGGGGGGTGCGTCTGCCGAATCCGATTTCGCCGAGGTCCGCCGGATCGATTTGTATCGGCCGGGGATCAACCATTCGGCCAGCAGGCGGAGTTTTCCCCAGACCGAAAAGAGGGGAGTCGTGATAATCGGCCAGATGGCGGTGGGGCTGAGTAACTGAAAACCTTCCGGAATCGGGACCGTCTGTCCTTGATGCAGGACGAGAGCCCCACGAAACCGGGTGTCGGTCGCCACCAGACGATCTTCGATCCCCAACCGTCGACAGAGACCGACCGCTCCGGGCTTATTCGTCAAAAACGAATCGGCCCCGATATCGACGAGATAGCCACCGATCCGTTCGGTCCCCACCATCCCCCCCGGTCGCGAACCCGCTTCGAAGAGTGTCACCTCGATCGCTTCGCCACGGCTTGTGGCGAGTTCCTGCAAGCGAAAAGCGGCGGCGAGGCCGGTTAAACCCGCACCCAGAACTGCAACACGTTTCACCGAACGAGGCTCAGCCATTTCGACCCATCTCATGCACCATTTCGACTAGGGCTTTCACATGATCTGGCGGAACTTCCGGGAAGACACCGTGCCCCAGATTGAAAATGTGACCAGGACGCCCTCCCGCTCCATCCAGTACCGCTTTGGCTCGTCGTTTCAAGGTTGGCAGATCGGCCATCAGCGAAACGGGATCGAGATTCCCCTGCACGGCGACATCATAGCCGACCGTCTTCCAGCCGTCAGCCAGATCCACTCGCCAATCCAAACCGATCACAGTCCCCCCCGCCTCGCGCAGCAGTGGCAAGAGGGCGGGATTTCCGGTGAGGAAGTTAATCACCGGGGTTCCGGGCAGAATTCCGTCAATCACCATTTTGGTGTAGGGAAGGACATAAGCCCGGTAATCGGCGGGCGACAGGCAACCGGCCCAGCTGTCGAACAGTTGAACGGCCTGGCAACCTGCTTCAATCTGGGCATTGAGATACCGGATCAGGCTGCGTGACAGTCGTTCCATCAGGGTCCGCCAGGCTCCCGAGTCACTGTACATGATCGCTTTGGTATTGAGGTAATTTTTTGAGCTCCCCCCTTCGATGGCGTAGGAAGCGAGTGTGAAGGGGGCTCCGGCAAAGCCGAGCAGGGGAATGTTTGCGGGAAGATCACGGCGGATCCGCTGGACCGCCTCGAACACAAAGTGCAGCGATCCCAGCTCTTCCAATTCCTGAATTCGATCGACATCGGCAGCCGATTGAAGCGGATTATGGATGATGGGGCCTTCTCCCTTGGCGTATTCCAAGTCGAGTCCCATCGGCACGAGCATCGGCAGGAGGTCTGCAAACAGGATGGCGGCATCAACTCCCAGCACTCGCTGAGCGGTGAGGGTCACTTCGGCGGCGAGTTCGGGGGATTTGCAAAGTTCGATGAACGTCACTTTGCGGCGCACGGACATATATTCCGGCAAATACCGCCCCGCCTGGCGCATGATCCAGATGGGAGTCGTGTCGGTCGCTTCGCGTCGAGCCGCTTTAAGAAATCGGCAGTTCTTGAGTTCAGGTGTCAGCATCTTGTCTCCGGTCTTGTGGCCCCGGATTGTAGCGCGGAAGGGGACTCAAGGGAAACTCACCGATTCAAATATTGAGGTTCTAGGCCGGAACGTGTGATTGGGGCAGGGTTTCCGGGGATGGAACTGAGGAAGCAGCGTTTGGTTCGTTCGCGCCGGGGGACGGGTACCACAGCAGATGCGAGCGATTTTCGAGGCAAATGGACCGCAAAGGTGCGAATCGAACGTGTGTAACGCTCGCATTCCCATGGAAAATCAGGCAAGATACTGTTGAAATGTGAAAAACAACGATTCCGTGAATGGAACAGCCCGACGAGGTGATTAAAGTGTATGAAAGTTTGATCGTCGAGAATTACCGATCATTTCCCCATTTCGAACTCCACGGACTGGGACGAGTCAATTTATTGGTCGGGAAGAACAACTCGGGGAAAACATCACTACTCGAAGCCATTCAAGTTCTGGCAACGCGCGCTGATTTAAAAGCATTATGGACGATGTCAAACCGTCGTGGAGAAACATTTACGGATGACAACAATCGTCGTAGCGAAATGGATATCAGCCACTGGTTTTTCGGCTCGAATCCCCATTCCGGCTCAAATTATAAGATTGTCGCAACCAATGGTGGTTTAACCGAATCTTGTGAAATTTCCATCGTTGCACGTCAAGATAGCGTAGCAGAATCTCTGCTACCTCCATCGCCGCCACTCGCCTTGGATAATGCTTCTAATAGTACGCCCGAGGAACTGATCGACTGGTTCTTTTTTCAGTTGCAAATCTTATCGAATGGAAATGAACCGCAACGCTTTAGGTTGACCGAACGTGGCGGTTTTATTCCACGGAGTGGCATTCGCCCCCCAGGGGCCGAGAATGAGCCCCGCGTGGTTTTTGTCCCAACATCAGGACTTGGGGCAAACGAACTTGTCAAAATGATCGAAGATATTTCTTTGACGGACATGGAAGCGCTTGTATTGAAGACAATTCAAAATTTGGACCCTCGAATTGAGCGATTTGTGGCAATAGGGGGTGAACTTCGGCCTCGAATTATGGTTCGCTTAACAGGGTTTGGAAAACCGATGCCGATCGGCATTCTTGGGGATGGTGTCAGTCGTTTAATGACGATTGCCGTCGCGCTCGCCAAATCGGCAAATGGCGTTTTGTTGATTGATGAAATCGATACCGGGTTACACCATGTTGCCATGGATCGAATGTGGAAGTTTGTGAATGACTCGGCAGAGATGCTGAATGTGCAAGTCTTCGCCACGACCCATAGTCGCGACTGTTTTGAATCGTTGGCTGTGATTTGTCAGGAAACTTCCGAGGCCCCCAATCGCGTTTCGATTCAACGTATCGATCGGGATCGGGATCGGGCTGTCGGGTATTCCGAAGCGGAAATCGTCGCAGTAGCCCGCCGTGGCCTGGAGGTTCGCTAATATGATCGCTAAGGATTCTACGTCGCATGTGTTGATCGTGGAAGGAAAAACAGACCTTCGAGTTCTTCCTTATTTAATAGAGAAAAATGGAGTTGCTTGGCCAGATGAAAATCGGCCAGTTCGGAATTAGCAAGTTAATGGAATTACTAGCTGTACAAAGGCCTAAATTACTGCTCTTTTTTAAAGAGCCTAGTGTTAAATTTTTTGGGATTATCCTTGACGCAGATAAGGATGCGAATGCCGCTTGGGACACCTTTCGTGGCTGGTTTAAAGACTCGTTCAGTGACATCCCCGCACAAGTTCCTGCGGAAGGATTCATTTCGAGCACCACTTGGGATGGAATCCGTGTTGGGGCCTGGATCATGCCGGACAACATGTCTGACGGTATGCTCGAGACGTTCCTGAAGTTGCTTGTTCCTGATGATCAACAGGATTTATGGAGTTTTGCCGAAAAGTCCTGCACTGAGGCGAAGAGCCTTTACAACGCACCGTTCAAGCACGTTCACCACGACAAGGCGTCGATTCACACCTTTTTAGCATGGCAAGATGAACCGGGGCCGCAGTTGCACGAGGCCTTTCTTAAACCGGCACTCGACCCGAAATCACCCGCTTCTCAGCCGTTTGTCAAATGGTTCCGCGAGTTGTTTCAGGTTTGACATTGATACTTGATATCAAAAACTGGCGGAAAAACTAACGGTGAGAAGAGCCCCTCACCCTAACCCTCTCCCCGGAGTACCGGGGCGAGGGGACCAGACTCACACTCGACCTGACCTTGCCTCTCTTCGCCTGATTTCAGTTGCGATCAAGCCTTCCCCGGGCCGGATTCCCTCGTTGTGATTGCGTTTCCGTTTTCAACTGCTGACAATGTACTGGGCTGCTGCTCGGTTTGGCGCTGCGACTTGCCGGACCGAATTCTTGATGTGTGTTGTTTTGTTGTCGTATTGTGTGAGAGGTCGATGCCATGTCCTGCCTGGATTCGCCCGAGGTTTTGACGCGGGTCTCGCGACGAGCGTTGCTGGGTCGCTCGGCTGTGGGCTTTGGCTCGCTGGCACTCGCCTCGATGCTCGCAACCGACGCTGCAGGAGCGCCGAGCGGCCTCGATCCCCTGGATCCCAAAGTTCCCCATCTCGTGGCTCGCGCCAAACGGGTGATTTTCCTGTTTATGAAGGGGGGGCCATCGCACCTCGATACCTTCGATCCGAAACCGCTGCTCGATCGCGACGATGGAAAACCCTTGCCCTTCGCCAAACCGCGAGTCCAATTCGCTGCGACCGGCAATCTGCTCAAGTCCCCCTGGAAATTCCGGCAGCATGGGGAAAGTGGATCCTGGGTCAGTGAGCTCTTTCCTCACCTTGCACGGTGCGTCGATGATATGTGCTTTGTCCATTCGGTGCATGGAACCAATCCCGCTCATGGTGGGGCGGTACTGAAACTCCACACGGGTAGTGACAGCTTTGTCAGACCAAGCATCGGATCGTGGGTCAGTTATGGATTGGGGACTGATAACGGGAACCTCCCCGCGTTCGTCACCCTCTGTCCGACACTCGCCCATGGCGGGATCAACAATTGGGGCTCGGCGTTTCTTCCCGCAGCCTATCAGGGGACCCCGATTGGGAATGCCAGTGTCCCCTCGGATCAGGCCAGTATTCGTTACATCAATCATCCCCATCAATCCCGCGCAGTTCAGCGACTCGAACTCGAGCGACTGAAGGCGATCAACGAACAGCATCGTTTGACCAGCGGGCCTGAGCGGTCGCTCGAAGCCCGAATCAACTCGTTCGAACTCGCCTTCCGCATGCAGACCGCGATGCCGCTGGTCGAAGACCTGTCAGGGGAATCCGCCGCGACAAAACAGCTCTATGGAATGGACGATCCGATCAACGCCAATTTCGGGCGAATGTGCCTGATGGCCCGCCGTTTTGCCGAACGGGGTGTGCGTTTTATTCAGGTGACACATAGCGATAGCAAGGTGCAGTGGGATCAGCATTCGGACCTGAAGAACGGCCACGAGAAGAACGCACTCGAAGTCGATAAGCCGATCGCCGGGTTGCTACAGGACCTGAAGGCGCGTGGCATGCTGGAGGATACACTGGTCTGGTGGGGGGGCGAGTTTGGCCGGACGCCGACGGTCGAAGGGACCAATGGACGTGATCATAACCCCGAGGGATTCACGATGTGGCTGGCGGGGGGAGGGGTCAAGGGGGGGCTGCACTACGGCAGTACCGACGACTACGGTTTTTATGCCGCTGAAGACAAAGTTCATATCCACGACATGCACGCCACTATCCTGCACTTGCTCGGCCTGAACCACGAACGGCTGACTTACCGGTACGCGGGTCGTGATTTTCGTCTGACGGATGTCGAAGGGAACGTGGTGCAACCGTTGTTTGCCTGACTTCCGGGGGAAGGAAATTGACGGGATTGTTTTTCGATGCCGGTCGCTTTGCTTTTGTGACGAGCGGATCAGGAAAGACGGAATTCACCACAGGGCAACCAAGAGATCGAGACGCCAAGCACAGGAAATCTTCGTCAGGGGCAAAAACCGTTCAGACCGACTTGCTCTAGCGAAGGAAGTTCAACAAGAACGCTGCTGGAAATCGGCATATCCCTGAAAATCCATTCGATCGGCACCACAGGACCATTCGATTCGGCAACATTCGCCGCGATGGGCTTGCCCAGTACGGATCATATTTGGATGATCTGTGTTCAAAGACGAAAGAATGATCCCGATCACCGAGACTCCTGATCGGATTGCCCAGTGCTAACGCTTGCTGCGGGGGTGGCAGGCATTAGCTCACGAATGCGCGGGTACGGTTTCTCACGGGTTGATGACGCGACGGTGACTGTGGAACCAAACGACATCACCCTGTGGAAAAGTGGTTTTGGGAACCGGCATCACACAGGCTGCAGAGATTTCCCAGCCGTCTTTTAAGGACGAAACTTGTGTTGGATTTGATCCAGGAACGAGCGACGACTCAACTTGAACCGACGAACGAGTCTCGTTCGCCGCAGACCATCGCCATTCCTGCTGCGCCCAAACCGAAAAGCCTCATCGGCACGCTCTTCGGCTGGTTGCTCATCTTCGCCCTGGCGGGGAGCGGCTGGTATTACCGGGGTATTGTTGTCCCCTGGGTGACAAATCTGCTGGGGCTCGTAGGGCCTGCCGCGCCAAAAGTGGTCCCACCCCGAATCATTCCGGTCGTAACTGCCATCGTTCAGCAGAAGGATATGGACGCCTATCTCAATGGGCTGGGGACGGTCACGGCATTCAAGACGGTGACCATCCGCAGCCGGGTCGAGGGGGAATTGATCAACGTCGCGTTCGCCGAAGGACAGATGGTCAAGGAAGGGGATCTGCTCGCCGAAATCGACCGCCGTCCCTTCGATGTGCAGCTGCAACAGGCGGAAGGACAGCTGGCACGTGATGAAGCAACACTCAAATCCGCCGAATTTACCTTGAAGCGTTATCAAGAGTTGATTCTTTCCAAATCGATTTCGGCTCAGCAGGTGGACGAGCAACGGGCCTTGGTACAACAGACAGCGGGTGCCATTCAATCGGATCAGGCGGCGGTGGAAAACGCCAAGCTCCAGCTTTCGTATTGCCATATTGCCGCACCCATCGGTGGTCGAATCGGCTTGCGACTGGTTGATCAGGGAAATATTGTCCGTGCGAATGATCCCAGCGGATTGGCGGTGATCACACAACTGCAGCCAATCGCCCTCGTCTTTACGATTCCTCAAGACGAGATTGTCCGTGTCCAGAAGCCACAGCAGAGCGGCCAGCCACTCGCCGTAGATGCCTACGATCGCGATTTCAAAACCAGGCTGGCCTCGGGCAAACTGCTGGCGATCGATAATCAGGTAGACTCGACCACGGGAACGGTACGGCTGAAAGCGGTCTTTGATAACGAAGACGGGTTGCTGTTTCCGAATCAGTTCGTCAACGCTCGTCTGCTGGTCGATACGAAACGGGATGCGATCGTTGTTCCTTCGGCGGCGGTCCAGCGTGGCCCCAATTCGATCTTCGTCTATGTGGTTCAGCCCGACGATACGGTGGAACTGAGAACCATCAAACCGGGGATCGTCGAGGGGGCAGAAACGGCGATCGAATCGGGTCTGTCACCAGGAGAAATCGTCGTCACCGAGGGAGTCGACAAGCTGCAGACAGGGACCCAGATTACGACTCGCGAAAAAGAGAAAGAAAAGGACAAAGCAGCGGGAGCGTCTGCAGCGAACAAGCCAGCGGGTGGCGAAGCCGCTGCCAGAACAAAGCCGGTGCCGAATGTCGAGCCTGGCAAGAAGGGTTCGCCATGAATCCGTCCCGGCCTTTTATCCTGCGGCCGGTTGCGACGGTGCTGCTGATGGTGGCGATTCTTCTTTCAGGAATCATTGCTTACGGCCTGCTCCCCGTCTCGGCACTTCCTCAGGTCGACTACCCAACGATTCAGGTGGTGACATTCTATCCGGGGGCAGGTCCCGATGTGATGACCTCGTCTGTCACCGCACCGCTGGAACGACAATTTGGCCAAGTCCCCGGCCTGACCCAGATGACCTCATCCAGTTCCGAAGGGTGCTCGGTCATTACTCTGCGGTTTGCGTTGGAACTGAATATCGATATCGCCGCGCAACAGGTTCAGGCGGCCATCAACGTCGCCTCGAGCTTTCTGCCTCGCGACCTCCCCAACCCGCCGATCTATACCAAAACCAATCCGGCAGATGCCCCCATTCTGACGCTGGCCCTTTCGTCCGAAACGCTTCCTCTTTCCGTCGTGGAAGATCTGGCAGACACCCGACTGGCACAGAAAATTTCCCAGTTGGGTGGGGTCGGCATGGTCAGTATCAGCGGGGGACAGAAGCCCGCGATTCGAGTTCAAGCCAACCCGATGGCCCTGTCGGCACTCGGCTTGAATCTGGAAGACTTACGAACCGTACTGGCTGCTGCAAACGTCAATCAGGCCAAGGGGAGTTTTGATGGAAGTCGTCAGGCTTATACGATCGGGGCGAACGATCAGCTGCTCACCAGTGAACAGTATCGACAATTGATCGTCGCCTATCGCCCTGGAGGACCGATCCGACTGACGGAGGTGGCTGAGATCACCGATGGTGTCGAGAATGTTCGGCAGGCGGCCTGGATGAACGAGATTCCCGCCGTGATCCTGAACATCCAGCGACAGCCGGGGGCGAATATTATCGAGGTGGTCGATCGGGTCAAAGCTCTGCTCCCTCAAATGCGCGACACGTTACCCGCTGCCGTCTCGATCCGGATTCTGACGGACCGAACCCTGACCATTCGAGCCTCGGTCGACGATGTGCAGCGAGAACTGCTGATGACGATCGGGCTGGTCGTGTTTGTCATCTTTGTCTTTCTGCGCAATGTCTCGGCCACCGTCATTCCCAGTGTCGCGGTCCCCCTCTCGCTGGTCGGAACGTTCGGGGTCATGTACCTGCTGAACTATAGCTTGAACAACTTGACCCTGATGGCGCTGACGATCTCGACCGGGTTTGTGGTCGATGATGCGATCGTGATGGTCGAGAACATCATGCGCTATCTGGAAGAGGGTGATTCACCGCTTGAGGCGGCCTTAAAAGGATCCGAACAGATCGGTTTCACGATCGTCTCGCTCAGCGTTTCCTTGATTGCCGTTTTGATCCCGCTGCTGTTTATGGGGGACATTGTCGGGCGACTGTTTCGGGAGTTTGCAGTGACGCTCAGCGTGACCATTCTCTTGTCCGCTATCGTCTCGCTGACCCTGACACCGATGATGTGTGCCAAGCTGCTGCGTCATACACCGAAAGCAAAGCAGAGCGCGCTGTACACCGCGTCGGAAGCGGCGTTTGAGAGCGTGATCTGGTTGTATGCACAAACGCTGACAGTCGTGCTGCGTCATCAAACGCTAACGCAATTCGTCTCGATTGTAACAGTTGCCGCCACGGTTTATCTGTATCTGCTGGTTCCCAAAGGATTTTTCCCCGTGCAGGATACCGGCGTGATTCTGGGGATTTCGGAAGCATCACAGAACATATCGTTTGATGCGATGGTCACCCACCAGCAGGAACTCAATCATGCGATCCTCGACGATCCTGCGGTGGAAAGTCTGTCGAGCTTCATCGGGATCGATGGGACCAACACGACCCTGAACAGTGGCCGCATTCAGATCAACCTGAAACCGCTGGAAGAACGGCAGATGAGTGCCAGCGAGGTGATTCTGCGACTGCAATCTCGACTGGCGGGCATTACGGGAATTACGCTGTATATGCAGCCGATTCAGGATTTGACGGTTGAAACCCGAGTCAGTCGGACCCAATATCAGTTTAGTCTCGAAGACCCGAATGCCAGTGAGCTGGGGGAATGGGCTCCCCGCTTTGTCAGTAAGCTGCAACAATTGCCTCAATTGCGCGATGTCACCAGTGACCAGCAAAATTCCGGCCTGCAAGCAAAGGTGGTGATCGACCGTGACACCGCCTCCCGACTGGGAATTACACCACAGATGATCGACGATGCCCTGTATGACGCCTTCGGACAACGGCAGGTCTCGATCATGTTTACGCAGTTGAATCAGTACCGGCTGATTCTCGAAGTAAAGCCCGAGTTCAAGAATCAGCCGCGGGATCTGCAAGAAATTTATATCCGCTCACCCGAAGGGGGAATGGTTCCGCTGAATAGTTTTACGCGGATCGAAGAGTCGACCGCCCCGTTGACGGTGAATCATCAAGGTCAGTTTCCCGTTGTCACGGTTTCCTTCAACCTGGCACCCGATGTCTCCCTGGGTGAGGCGGTCGAGGTGATTCATGCGGCAAAACAGGAACTGGGCCTGCCGCCAAGTATTGTTGCCAGCTTTCAAGGAACCGCTGAAGCGTTTCAGGCTTCACTGAAAAATACTCCGCTGCTGATCCTGGCCGCTTTGGTGACGGTCTATATCGTGCTGGGTGTGTTATACGAAAGTTATATTCATCCGATTACGATTCTCTCAACACTTCCCTCGGCAGGTGTTGGGGCCCTGGTCGCACTGCTGCTGTGCCGGACCGACCTGAGTGTGATCGCCCTGATTGGGATTATCCTGCTGATCGGGATCGTAAAGAAGAATGCGATCATGATGATTGACTTTGCCCTGGATGCCCAGCGGCATCACGGCAAGTCCCCACACGACGCGATTTACGAGGCTTGCCTGTTACGTTTCCGGCCGATCATGATGACGACGATGGCAGCACTGCTCGGTGCGGTTCCCTTGGCGATGGGGAACGGAGTCGGATCCGAATTGCGGAGACCCTTGGGGATTACCATCATCGGCGGCCTGATCTTCAGTCAGATCCTGACGCTCTATACCACACCGGTGATTTACCTCTGGTTCGACTGGTTGGCGACGCGACTCGGTTTTGGAACTTCAACGGTTTCCCTTCCTGCAGCGGAGGTCGAGGCATGAGTCTCTCGTCGCCGTTTGTACACCGTCCGGTGGGAACCACACTGCTGACGATCGCGATTACGCTGGCCGGAGCGATTGGTTATTTGTTGCTTCCGGTCTCGCCGTTGCCACAGATCGACTTTCCGACACTTTCCGTCACGGCAGTTCTGCCGGGTGCCAGTCCCGAAACAATGGCGTCTGCGGTGGCGACACCGCTGGAACGGCAGTTCGGCCGGATTGCTGGAATCGCGGAAATGACGTCGGCCAGTTCTCTGGGATCGACTTCGATCACCATGCAGTTTGATCTGGACCGGGATATCAATGCCGCTTCACGCGATGTGCAGGCGGCCATCAATGCGGCGCGGGGACAGCTTCCCGCCAGCCTCCCCAGCAATCCCTCGTATCGGAAAATGAATCCCGCCGACGCCCCGATCATGATGCTGGCGATCACGTCAGACACCTTTACCAAGCCGCAGATGTATGACGCTGCCTCAACGATCCTGCAGCAACGACTGTCTCAGGTGCCAGGTGTCGGGCAGGTGAGTGTTGGTGGGGGTTCCCCTCCTGCCGTGCGGGTCGATCTGAATCCGACCGTGTTGAACCATTTTGGGATTGGGCTGGAAGACGTTCGCACGGCACTCGGAAGCGCGAATGCCAATCGCCCCAAAGGGCAGGTGGCGGACGACCAGCGATCCTGGACGATCAGTGCCACGGATCAATTGATGGTCGCCGAGGAATATCAGACGCTGATGATTGCGTATCGAAACGGAGCTCCCGTTCGCTTGCAGGATGTGGCGACGGTGACCAATTCGGTCGAGGATGTTCGCGCATTCGGGATGTCGGACGATAAAGCGGGAGGAAAACCCAACGGGAAGCCGGCGATCACGGTAATCATCTTCCGGCAACCGGGTGCGAATATCATCGAGACCGTCGACCGGATTATCGCGCTGCTCCCCCAACTGGAAGCCCAGATTCCCGCAGATATGAATCTTTCGATCGCGATGGATCGGACAGGGACGATTCGCGCCTCGCTGCACGACGTTCAATTCACGCTGTTAGTTTCGATTGGTCTGGTGATTCTCGTCGTCTTTCTGTTTTTGCGTGATTGGCGAGCGACCTTAATCCCCACGGTGGCGGTTCCGGTCTCGCTGATTGGAACGTTTGGAGTCATGTACCTGGCGGGATACAGCCTCGACAATCTGTCGCTGATGGCGCTGACGATTGCAACCGGATTTGTCGTCGACGACGCGATTGTGGTGATCGAAAATATCATGCGGCATCTCGAAGCGGGGATGTCCCCGCTGGAAGCCTCGTTACTTGGTGCCAAAGAAATTGGATTTACCGTCCTCTCGATCAGCGTTTCGCTGGTGGCTGTCTTTATTCCGATCCTGTTGATGAATGGGATTGTCGGTCGGTTGTTTCGCGAGTTTGCCGTGACACTGACCGTGGCGATTACGGTGTCGCTGGCGGTCTCGCTGACGACCACGCCGATGATGTGTGCCTATCTGCTCAAGTCCAAACACGAACAGCGTCGTGGCGTTCTGTTTCGATGGACCGAACGCATGTTCGACGCCGTGCTGGCATTCTATGAAGTCACGCTGTCGTTTGTATTACGACACCATCGCATCACGATGCTGGTCACGTTGTCGACCATCGGCTTCACCGTCTATTTGTACGTGATCGCCCAAAAAGGCTTTTTCCCCCAGCAGGATACGGGCCGGTTAACCGGCAGCCTGATTGCGGATCAGGACACGTCGTTCCAATCCATCTCGCGATTGCTGAAACAGTTTGCGGCGTCGGTCAGCGAAGATCCGGATGTCTCTGGATTGATCGCCTTCGTTGGGGGTTCCAACAGCGGTGCTTCGAACTCCGGACGCCTGTTTGTCACACTCAAGCCGCTGCGTGAACGAAAGTTGACTGCCGACGAGGTGATTGCCCGCATCCGTAAAAAAGCCTCGAAGATCCCAGGGGCAACACTGGTCATGCAAGCGGTTCAGGATCTGCGGATTGGTGGTCGGGCCAGCAGTGCGCAGTACCAATATACGATCAAGGGAGATAGTCTGGACGAGTTAAACCAATGGGGTGGAAAGCTGCTACGCGAAATGCGGCAAATCGAAGGTCTGGTGGATGTCAACTCGGACCAGCAGACCAAGGGACTGCAGACGCGTCTGAACATCGATCGACCAACCGCCTCGCGGTTAGGAATTAGTATGTCCACCATTGATAACACACTTTACGATGCCTTTGGTCAGCGGCAGGTTTCGAATATTTATAAATCGATGAACCAGTATCATGTGGTGATGCAGGTCGAGCCCGAGTTTTCGCAAAATCCCGATTCATTGAGGCATATTTTTGTCCGAGGGGCCAATGATGCCCAAATCCCGCTGAACACACTGTATCGGCAAAGTTCCCGAAACTCGGCTCTTTCTGCCAATCACTCCGGTCAATTTCCGTCGATCACGATCTCGTTCAACCTCGCCCCCCGAACGGCACTCGGCGATGTGGTCCCCCGCATCGAACAAAAGTCGCGAGAACTCGGGATGCCACAAAGCATCCAGGGGCGTTTCCAGGGGACGGCACAAGCCTTTCAGGATTCGTTACAGAACCAGCCAATACTGATTCTGGCCGCCTTGGTCGCCGTCTATATTGTGCTTGGTATGCTGTACGAAAGCTATATTCATCCGATCACGATTTTATCGACACTCCCTTCCGCCGGTGTCGGGGCATTACTGGCGCTCCGATTCTGCGAAGTAGAACTCAACGTCATGGCCTTGATCGGGATCCTGTTACTGATCGGGATCGTGAAGAAGAATGCAATCATGATGATCGACTTCGCGCTGGAGGTCGAGCGCAAGCAGGGAAAATCCCCCGAGGAGGCGATTTTCGAGGCGTGTTTGCTAAGATTTCGGCCGATTACTATGACGACACTCGCAGCGTTACTGGGTGGCCTGCCGCTGGCGCTGGGATCGGGTGACGGATCCGAGTTGCGTAAACCGCTGGGGATCGCGATCGTCGGCGGCCTGATTTTCAGTCAGATGCTGACGCTGTATACGACTCCGGTCGTGTATCTGTACATGGACCGGTTTTGTTTGTGGTGTGACCGGATTTGGAGAACGCGAGCACCGCATCCGCAAGCGCCACGGACATCCATTTCGCATGACAACCCGGTTCGCCAGACCGGTGATTGAATCGACCAACGGTTTAGAAAAGAATTATGATTAATCGCCAAGTCCACGTATTTGAAAACGGGATTCAAGTTTTTGACGATCACCTCGTGTCAGAACAACGAAAACGTTATGCGATCCGAAATGTTCATGAAATCGAAGAAGAAGAGACTTTTGTCAATCTGATTCGATCGATGCCGATGGACGGCTGCTTTATGAATATCGGTGCCGCGATTGGATATTACCCCTTACTGGCAAAGCAACATTCCCCACAACTGACGATTCATGCCATCGAACCGCTCGAGATTCACCGGACGTTTTTTCGCGAAAACATCGGATTGAATGGATTGAGAGAGAGTGATTTCATACACCATCCGTTCGGAGTTTCGTATTCGGATGGTGAAGCCACTTTGATCGAAGACAGGTTTATGACCTCGATTCGAGGTGGGCAAGCGAGCGATGCACAGGGTGGTCGTTTCCATCAGTTCAAATCGATGATGAAGTCGATGCTTATCGCCGCGGGACTACGGCAGCCGAAAAAAACGATCTCCATCACGACCCATTCGCTGAATACGATCATGGCGATGATCGGACGGCCTGTTGATTTGTGTCAAATGGATATTCAAGGGGTCGAGTTTGAAGCTCTGAAAGGGGCCTCCAAAACGCTCGCTGACCGGACTATTCAGACATTCCTGATCGGAACGCATGGTCAAAAACTCCACCAAAACTGTGCTGCGTTATTACGAGAATATGGCTATCTGATTGAGGTCGATGAACCGACTCCGAAGGATCAGCCGGATGGGATACTGGTCGCCCGATTAAAACAGGTATAAGTCGCACGCACGTTCAATTGACGGTTGTCACACAACGAGATAATTGAGAAAGTAGAGTTCCCGAACATGTATGCTGCTCGGCAAAATTTTCCTGATTTCCTGGGGATCGGCACAACCAAGGCCGGGACGACATGGCTGTACAAGCAACTCTGTCGGCACCCCAGGCTCTGGATGACTCCCAATAAAGAACTTTCGTTTTTCATGGCGACTCAGCCAGCGGGTGCTGGTCGCGACAATCCTCGATACAAGCTCGGCCACGACTTGCTTCGGTTCGGCTGGTATCAAGATCTTGCTCGTTTTCTTTTCCGTCTTCGATCGATAGACGACTTGGAACACCTCAGATGGTGGGCTCGATATTATTGCGGTCACCGCGATGACCGCTGGTATCGATCCTTATTTGCCCGTGCCCCCCAGGGAACCCTCGCAGGGGAATTCACCCCTCGTTATGAAACCTGTGGTGAAGTGGATATTCAACATATGTACGCGATTGCCCCCGAGGCGAAATTGCTGTTCATGATTCGTGAGCCGATCGGGCGATTCTGGTCTCATTTCAAAATGAATCGGGCGCGAGGCCTTGCACCGGGCGAATTACTGGACGAAGGACGTGACCTGCTGCTCGGTCCCGATGGCCAGGCGAGACTGCTCTATCGACGAACACTTCAAAACTACACCAAATTCTTTCGGCCAGAACAGATACTGATCGTTTTTTATGAAGCGATTACGCAAGACCCGCACAGGTTACTGGCCGAGGTATTCCAGTTCCTGGAAGTTCCGCACCGGGATTACACGTCATCAGAACTGACCGAACGAATCAATGAGGGGTCGATTTCCCTTCCCCTGCCAGAACCCCTGCGCATCACCGCTGCCGAAAAATATCGAGCAGATGTGGAAGCACTCGCCCAAGTCTTGGGTGGCTATACCGCAGACTGGTGGGACCAACTGAATTCCCCCGATTCAAAAGCGACACCCGTGGAACGAATCCGACCGCCAACGGTGAGGTTGACGGCCGAAATCATGGCGCAGCTTGAATAACGGAATCATAAATCGCTGTCATCAGGCGTTTACGCGCGACACAGGAACTTTCGGGAACAAATCAACGCCGATCTTCTCGTACCACTCGTCGCCCCCACCAATATGATCGTTGCTTCCTTTTTGTCGAATACGGTGCTCCACAATCCGACAATGAGAATCGTCAAGAATTTGATACGAGAAATCCTTCCAACTCTTCGGTGCCAATCGCCTCTGGTATGATCAAGGTGATAGGCTCGCCTGAGGATTCCTCGTTCGCCTGTATGGTTCCTGACGTGGCGGAGGGGGAATCGTCATTTACTAGTAACACCGACTGAAGTCGGCGGTGGACCAAAATGGAATTTTCAATCCGCCGCAAGTTGCCCACGTTGCCGAATTTCCGACAGTGAGATTGAGAAGATCGACATTGCTTTTCTGATCTCCTTTGAATTTTCATCTCTGATTCATCGTATCTTTGCAAACGCGAAGTAACGTCTGACTCAGTTTGATCCGCAGTCGGATAGTCTGGGTCGTCCACTTCATTCGGTCTGCGGTGCACAGTACGGGAATACGTTCGTGGAGATTGCAGTGAATGAAACGATGGTGTCTCGGCGTATGAGTAATTCATTGTTAATCGCCGTTTTCCTTACCTGCTGGTGTGTCGGATGCGGGGACAACTCCAAGATTCCTGTTTATCCCGTCAGGGGCACAGTGCTTTATCGCGGAGAACCCGCAGAAGGTGCTTTGGTCATTTTTCACCCGGTTGATCAGTCGAAGAACTTGAAGGAAAGCATTCCTCCCCGTCCGAGCGGACTCGTTGACTCCGATGGGGCATTTGTACTCACGACGCACCAACCAACGGATGGCGGACGCGCTGGAGACTTCCAGGTCAGCATCGTCTGGTTTAACGAGGCTGTGGAAAAGGACGGGGGGTTAGGTCAGGGAGATTCTGAGCATGGGCCGAAACCTAAAGACAAGCTCAACGGGAAATACGCGGACCCAAAAAGGTCTGGTTTAACAGCGACGATCACGGCCGGTAAGAACGATTTGGAGCCATTTGACCTCGAATAGGGGCGTGGCACTCGCATGGGGTTCACGGAAAAAGGTTCAGTCGATGATGTGAGTGACCTCACGTCAATGGATGAGTCTCTTAAAGATTCTCTGTAGTGATTCTCGCTAATTTTGATTTCGAAATTTTTTCTGCTACGAATATCTGGAAAGTAATCAAAAATGTTGAAAAATGCAAAAAAACGTCGCCCGGGATTTACGCTGATCGAGCTTTTAGTGGTCATTGCGATTATCGCCGTTTTGATTGCTCTGCTGCTCCCCGCTGTTCAACAGGCTCGCGAAGCGGCCCGTCGAACTCAATGTAAAAACAACCTCAAACAGTTGGGCTTGGCGGTTCACAATTACCACGATGTCCACTTGTGCCTACCTCCTGCGGGGATTTTCCTTGATCAATCCAGCAAGGTCTGGCATTCGTTCCATACGTATCTTCTCCCGTATGTGGACCAAGTGAATGTTTATCAAGAATTCAAGATGGATTTAACCATATTCGCGAACCTTCCTGCTCCTGCTTCTCCGCTGAACATCAAGGCTGTGACCAGGAATGTTCCCGTCTTTCGCTGCCCGTCAACCCCAAGCGGATCCGGCTCGGCCGATTATGGAGCGGCTGGATTTCTGCCTGGTCTTCCGGGTGGGCTCTTCACTTTCGGTGTTACGGATTACGCCGTTGTTGACGGCATCGGCTGCGGATTGGCAGCGCTGGCAGGTCCCGGAACTCCTTGCGGAGAAACGGGACTCATCGTGTTCAATATCAATCCCGACACAGGAATGCCCCGATCGCCAAACACGTTCGCACACGCCACCGACGGCACCTCGAATATCGCGATCGTGTGGGAAGATGCTGGGCGAATCGCACGCTATCAAATGGGGAAGGCTGTGTCCGGCGCCTATTCAGGGGGCGGCGCCTGGGCTGATATGCAAAGTGAGTTTTATATTGACGGATCCAACCTGGACGGCAGCGGCGGGCGTTGCGCAGTAAACTGCACGAACGACAACGAAGTTTATTCGTTTCATGTCGGTGGCTCTCACGTGCTCATCGCCGATGGTTCGGTGCAATTCATATCGAGCAACACGGATACTGCGGTGATCGCGGCACGGGTGAGCACCGCAGGTGGAGAAACATTGAATTCCGCTTACTAACGAGCGAGCCCACAACCGAGCGGAGAATTGGAATGAGACAGGCCAGCACTTGGTTTTTGCGGTCAACGTTTTTGCAGTCAAGGCGGATCGATCTTCCTCTCGCAGTTTTCTGGGTCATTGCGAGCACGTCGTTTGTTTTTGGCGACGAACTGCGGCTGAATCAGATTCAGGTGATTGGTACGCATAACTCGTATCATATTGCCCCCACCCCAGCCGCCTTGCAGTTGATCGAGTCTTCCAGCGGGGGTGCGGCGCAGAAGCTGGACTACACTCATCCCCCGCTCGAAGAGCAATTCTCTGTTCTCGGGATACGGCAGATCGAGCTGGATGTTTATGCAGATCCGGACGGAGGTCTGTTCGCTAACCCATTGTCTTATCGTATGTTGAATGCTGTGGGGGGGGCTGCGGGGCCGAACCCAAACCCCGACGGCTCACTTCTTAAACCCGGATTCAAGATTCTGCATGTGCCGGATGTTGACTATCGAACTACCGTTCGTTCCCTGCGGGATGCACTACAGCAAATTCAGAAGTGGTCACTCGGCCATCCGACTCATGTCCCTTTGATGATTCTCATGGAACTGAAAGACGAAGAAATCAAGGGCCTGATTCAGCCGATCAAGTTCACACCGGATTTGCTGAATGAGATCGATGTGACCATCCACGAATGTTTTGATTCTGACCATCTCATGACGCCCGACGACATACGCAAGTCTCGAGAGACTCTTCGGGAAGCCGTGTTAGAGGATGGTTGGCCTTCGCTTGTTGCCTGTCGCGGTCGCGTAGTGTTCGCACTCGATAACGAGGGAAGACTGAGAGACGATTACCTCGCTGGGCACCCCAGCCTCGCCAAACGAGTCATGTTTGTTTCGGGAAGAAGCGATGCTTCCCCAGAGGCCGCGTTTTTCAAAATCAATGACCCTATTCAAAACCACACGGAGATCCACCGACTCGTGAAGCAGGGGTTCCTCGTGCGGACCCGAGCAGACGCGGATACGCACGAGGCACGAGCGAACGACACCCATCGCCGCGAGCAGGCGTTCACGAGCGGAGCTCAATTTATCAGCACCGATTATCCTCAGAGTGACAAACGATTTTCTGACTATCGCGTCCGTTTTGAAGGGGAGCGTACAGTACGATCGAACCCGGTGAATTCCCGTGAGAAAGTGGAGATCGTTGATATCCCCCTGAGAAAGTAAGCAAACGAGATCACCAAATCAATAACCGATCTCAGGAATTGCTGAGCCGTGTCTCCATGGTTAACTGTATCGCCTTATTACGGGTTTTGATGAAACAGGTTTTTCAACGCTGACTTTTGGCCGTTAATTGGAATTATCCCCGTTTCCGAACGGTTGTCCCCTTGTTCGGCGTCCGATACGACCGCACGGAAATGGGATACGACACCATTAAAGACGACCGAAATCAGACATCGAGCTGCGTCACCTGTCCGCGTAGGTCCACGATGAAACACGATACACGAATGTGTTCCCAAGCCTCGTTTTTGGTCGAGTGGTGCTGGGCCTCACAGAAGTCATGCACCCGGCAGGCCAATGCTATCAATTCCTCTGCATGCAGTTCGCGCATCCGCATCAAACTGCCCTTGGCGTACTCCTTTTTAATTTCGTCGACAGGGTGCAACTCTTTGTAAGCACCGCAGTCCAAGTGGTCGAGCAAGAACACGTCATTGATCGGACGTTGAAGCTTGTTGATCGCCGCCGACAAGTGGGCCGTGAACACCGCCCACCAAGTTGCAGAGGGATCGGTTGGATTCTCTGGTAAACGGCGGACGCCCATCGCTCCGCCGGCCAAGGATATTTGGTCGTATCGATTGTGCAGGTTGAGTTCGTTCATAAATCGGATAGTTTCGTCCATCAGTCTCTGATCCATGCAGCACAGCAGCATGACATTCTTCCGCGGCGGGTCATCGAACACGGACACCAACCGATTGGGTGGCGGTAGTGGAAGAGTCTTATTTTTCTGCTTGGTTCTTGCCATTAAGGTTCTCCAGAATCGAGTAATCGCCGAACGGTCAACGTAACGCGGACGTACTCGCCTCGCGTTGACCGTGTTGTTCGGCCGTTTAATTGCTTTCACGCGGGTTTTGAAAACAAATCCGTTTTTTAACGTTGGCTTTTGGCCATTAATGAGACTTTTCTCTCTTCCGAAACATCTGTACCTGCTGGATCGTCGTGGTCCACACTCTGAATGAGCAGAGATTGCGACAGAGGCTACTGGCTTGGATTCCGCTCAGATGTCCGTCCAAACAAGCGATTTGCCGTTGCGAGAATACGACGCCGTATTTCGGGACCCAGGTAGTACTCCGTCACGGGTTTGAGATCGGTATTCACAGGAAGAGTTGTCGGTAGTTGAGAGATCGCGAGTTCCTTCCCCGTGTCGTTGATCGACTCGATACCCGTTCTGTATTCGTCCGAAAACGATGCCAAGATCGCAGCACGCCGTTCCTCGTTACGCAGTCCCATCCCAGATGCGGACGCCAGCACGAAATTCCTGTATAAGCGGACATGGGGGAAGACGCTGGCGATAGTCCTGGGGAACACATCATATTCGTCAAACCACACCATGAAGACACCATCAGGTTTGAGATGTTTTTTTGCAAGAGCAAAAAACTCCTGCGAGTAGAGGTTCCCGCTGTACGCTGTGGTTGTCCGCAGCGGATCAATCAAGATCGCATCAAATTGTTCGTCAGTTTGCAGCAAGTATCGACGGCCATCCTCAATAATGATGTTGAGTCGGCTGTCCCGCAGCATGTCGGCAAACAGAGGCACACCGGACAGATTTTGCAGCACGGTCTTGTTCAGTTCGACAAGGCTGACGCTTTCAACGCCCGGCGTCTTGAGGACGGTCTCAACGATCGAACCGGTCCCCAATCCGATGACCAGAATCCGTCGGGGGGTGGGCACATACGACATCGCGTCAATCGCTTCATGGTTGAAGTAATAGAGAGGACGCCCTCCGTGCGACGATCCGCCAATGTACATGCTGACCTTTTCGCCCTTCACATAGGTCAGTACCACCCCCTCGCCCCCCTCCGTCAGATAAGTGTCGTAGTGAGAGCCCGGGGGATAATGAATGGCTCTGTACAGATTGCCTGTGCCTGGAACTAAGCACACGGCGACAACGCAGGCTGCCGCGGAAGCAGTGCACCGGGCGAGCTTAGAGACTTGAATATGTCCGATGTTGCGCACGCCGAAAAGAAAAGCGACCCCGACACACGAAAGGGCCAGAATGGCACGCTCAGTGCCAAGTACCGGCAAAAGAAAAAATGCTGCCCCCAGCCCCCCTACGACGTTGCCAAGGATGTTCCAGAAATAGAGCTTCGCCACAATCCGGCCTTCTCGACCTTCGGAACTGCCAGCCAGCATCGAAAGCAACGGAAACGTCGCCCCCATCAACAATGTCGGAACAAGGCAGAAAAACGCGGGCCATACGAAGATGTCAACGCAACTCCACAACTTGGAAATGTTTTCCGGAAATCCACCCGAGAGAGAAGGGAGAGTGGGGTGTAGGTTGATGCTGAAAGACCTCTGCACTAACACTCCGATCGGAGTGTTTCTCGCCAGGAAAGGGAATACAGACACACTTCCCACGACATATAACCCAATCAGTGCTTGCGCGATAAAGAAGAGGTTTCTACGACTGAGATTGGGCCATCTGCGTAGACAATAGTCCATGGCTTTGCTGCCGAACGCGACGCCGACCAAGTAGACCGCCAGGATACTCGAGAAAGCATACGATGTGTCTTTAATCAGAACGCCCGCGATTCGAAACCAGATGATCTCATAGGCAAGAGCAAGGAATCCCGTCACAAAGACCGCAGCAAAGGCAAATCGGCCAAGACTCTCGTTGGGAGAAGAATCAATTGCCGGGCGGACAGGCAGCTCGTCCCCGACCTGAACTCGCGACACGACGAAAATGAGAGCAGCCAAAATAAAGTTGCCTGCGGCAGCAGCATATGCGGCACCGTCAAGACCAATGAACGAGATGAGGCCGAAACTTGCCAATATCGCCCCCATCGCTGCCCCGAGTGTGTTGATGAAGTACAAGAATGACACGTTGTGCTGGAAATCATGAATCTGACAGGCAAAGATCTGCACCAGTAATGGTAGCGTCATCCCCATGAGAATGGTTGGGATGCAGAGAAGGCTGAACATGCAAAAGAAAGCCGCCGTGTAGTCGAACCCAGCCGTCATCCGTCCGATGGAAATCAGAAGGTACGGGCTACCCATTCCGAACAGACCCAGAGCGAGTTCGATCGCCATGTACAAAACGAGTAGCGTTCGGAGCTTCGGAGCGACCTGGCCGCCGACAAGAGCGCCAATTCCCAAACCGAGCATGTACACAGATACGATCAAGGTTGTGGAAATCGGTCCCACGCCGTAGTAGAGGGTCAACAGACGCTGCCACACAACTTGATAGACCAGACTGACTGCTCCCGACAGAAAGAACACAGAAGACAGGAGGCCGAGACCAGGCAAGCGACGTCCAGAGGTCGATCCCCGCAGCGTTAATCCTGTGCCGTCATTCATGAGAATTGCATTCCTTACGAGTTTCTTTGGGCCAACGTTCAACGTAACCCGGCCGCAGCCGAGAACCTTTGATTTGGAACCGGGTGTCAACGCACTTGCGGAATGAACTGAGGGAAATTCAGTAAAATTAGTTTTACAAAAAAGACGGCTGTTTGATGATATTTTAATTTTATCAAAATCTTCCTCGTCTCTGGGTAAGAATACTGGACGGGAGCTTAAAGGTCAATTCGAGGATTTCCAGATTGAAATTGTCACGCGGCCCGCAGAGCACTGGATTCCATTCGTGCAGCAGGCGGCGGTAAAAAAATTACAAAATTTATTGTGACAGACTGCTGGCCGTCGGAGGGAAAGTGATGGATACTTTTCTGCGAGCTCAGGACTCGAGGAGACACTACAATCATTGTGGTTGGCCGAGACAGTACCACTCATCACCACGGAGCGGGAGGGGGCGAAAGCATCTCAATGGCCAAGAAATCACTCGTTTTTCATGATCTCGCTGCCGGAAAACGCCAGAGAACGCGATCATGCCGCGATAAGGCCAACGAAAGCCCTCCGCCTCGTGGTTTTTTTGACCAGCGAGGGAATCATCAATTTACCTGCGTCCGTTTTTCTCGGATCGATGCGACTCGGAAGATGGCAATCACTTGCGGATGCGGGGGCGCATGCGGTGTGGAAAGCCGGAAATTCGACTGCGTGTCGCACGGATCGTCTGGGGATGACCGGCCACGATTACGAATCATTTGCAAAAAATTCTGCACGAACTCGACCCAGGCTGATGCACGCTGAAAACGGAAAACTTCCTCAATTCATCATAGGCACAACCCCAACTTCATCAGGCGCAAACCCTTTCGCTCGAGCCATCCACGCCATCATTCCGCTCCAAATCAAACGAAGTCAAAGCCGGTAATCCCAACAACTTCAGCGAATTCACAACGCATTTTTAATCGAAAGCCGTGTCCCCATAGTTCTGTCAGAAGAGGAAACGGATCCAACTTGGTGGATTGTTCTCGTCTTGCTGAGATCGCGTGATTCTGAAGATCCCCACTCGGTAAAGTATCAGGCATACGGCTCGCTGAAGCTTCCAGTGCCCGCGAACCCTGCGCGAGTATCGGACAGATCGGATCCCCTCACAAAAATCTGCCAAAATGGAAGTCCAGCTTCCATGGGCTGGCGAGACCTGGGTTGCAATCTCGATATACTCGTTGACGTAACGCCATCGAGTCGATCGGCCGTCCAATTCCCTGACATCCAGCCCTTCCAGGCGTAAAGTCCGGGCATTGACAGTCCTGCTCAACGATCTCGCCGCCCAAGCCTCGTCATGAGCTCCAGGGACCTCTTCCGGAAACCGCTGTTGCTCCCATGCGGAACGCTTGATTAAACCGCAACGACCGCAGAAACCATTGAATCCCGTGAGATTTCCGAGGTCGACGACCAGCACGCATTTTGCCAATTCATGCGGAGCCTGCAGACACGTATGTGTCTGAACAGAGGCTGCGATCACATGCGGATCTGCTTTTGCCTGCATCAGGAGTTGTCGGAGAACGTTCGAATCGTTCACCTCGATATCCGGACCAACGCAGAGGATCCACTCCTGATCAAGGTGGGTCATTCCCAGATTGAGAGCGTTCGCTTTATTGCCGACTGGATTCGAGGGGCAGGAAATCAGATCAGCCCCATTTGTTCGGGCAATCACCTTGGTGTCATCGCCGGAACCGAAGTCAACACAGAGGATCCGAACTGGCCGTACAGTCTGTTTGCGAAGTGCTGTGATGACGGCACCCAGTGTTCGCGAGTTATTCAAGGTGGGGATTAATACGGCGTAATCGAATCGGTCCGACGACATCGCTTCGGGCTCTCTCTCGAGTTGATAATTCAGGTCCCCCGTAAGTTCCTGGGATGAAAGAGGCAAGAATTTTGTGTCGTCTGCTTTCGCGGGCCACACCGCCGGGGCCGGGCGTCGCAGTTGTCTCAAAGCCGCCAGATCGGGGGCGGCCATTCCCGAGCGATCCCAGTTTTCGCAGGGATTGACTTGCTCGCTGACTTGTACTTCGCGTCGCGAGAGCTGTGATCTGATAAACGATCGTACCCGATTTGCCTCAGCCGACATCCGCCGCGAGTTCGGCTGGGCCGAGACCGAACTGTGATGGAGCCGGAAGTCGTTCAGCGGCGCAGAGACGTAGAGCAGATCTCCGCATGCACATAAACGCGCCCAAGCCATCCAGTCTCCACAATACCTCATCGACTCATCGGCACCTCCGACCGTCAGAAATGCAGACCTCTTGAACACCACCGCGCTGGCATTGGGCAAGGTATTGAAGAGCAAGAGGCTTCGATGCAGTTCTTCAGGGCCAGAAATCTGATAATCGGACTTCCAACGCCCCGGCTGAAGATGATCGAATACTCGATCGATAAGGCCTGAAGATTCGCCGCGATCATCAATCGTGCGTGACTGGCAATAGGCCAGCACTGCGTTGGGATGCGCGGTTAAACTCGCCATGAGGGTTTCGAGGAAGGTTGGAGCGGCAAAGTCGTCCGACTCGGCAATCCAGACAAATTCGCCACGGGCCAACTTCACTCCCTTGTTCCACTGGGTGAACGGAGATCCAGAATTCGCGGGATTGGGTATCAGACGCAATCCCGCGAGGTCTTTGAAGGCCTCGATCACGGTCCAGCTCTCGTCGGTTGAATGATCATCGAGGATGATCACCTCGACAGGCTTGTAAGTCTGTTCGAGGACAGACCTGATCCGTTGTTCCAGGAATCGGGCGTGGTTGTAGTTGGGGATAACGACAGAGACGGTTGCCCGCGCCTTGAATTCGGGTGGAATTCTCGATAGCTCGGTCTCGAATCGGGGAGTCGGCGCGACGGAAATCGGCGGAATTGTCGGAGCACTCTCAACACCGCCGGACGGGACTACGGGGGACGCAATCAGGGATGAGGTTCGTGCGGCAATCGATTCCTGGCTCAGTGATCGGGAGCAAGCTGGCCGAACGGTAGTCCCCGAGTCTGCCAGGCTTGCAGTAAGTGGACCGCAGCACGCCACTGTCCGTTTCGAATCCGACCCACGGCTTCGCTGAAAACATAGGCCAGCGTGAGAAGTTCCGAAACGGCCTTGGAATGGCGTTTCCGATGAAAGATCTGGGCACTCTGAACTTTGCATTTCCATCTCCAAGCTTCCGAGTTTTCGCCCCGTGCCAAGTCCTCGATGTCATGCCAGACGATGGCCCGAGGCTCGCACCAGATTTCCCAGTCGGCGTCTTTCATGCGAACGCAGAGGTCAACATCTTCGTGGTACATGAAGTATGCAGCATCGAATATTCCTACGTCGTGCAAGGCGCTGGATCTCAACAGCATGGCGTGCCCGTAGACGTAATCGACAAGAAACGGAGTTGTCGCCTTGCCGAGACTCGCCCGCCCGGTATCTGGAACGAATTGGCCGAGCGGCAAGCCGCGTCGCCAGGCCCCCTCGTAGAGCAACCGTGGAAGGCCATCGGGCATCGGGCGGGTCGAGAACGTCTTCGGGCCGATTATTCCGGCACGTGGGTTCTCTTGTGCGCAGACCATGAGTTTTTCCAGAAGATCTGGGGAGACGATTGTATCCTGGTTCAAGACGAGAAGAAGTTCCGCTCCCCATTCCATAGCCTTGAGAATGCCTCGGTTGCATGCCGCTCCAAATCCAAGATTGACTTCGTTGCGGAGAACATGAACATCGGGCATTTTCAGCCGGACGGAATCCACCGAGCCATCGGTGGATCCGTTGTCAACGACGATGATATGAAATCTCATGTCGCGGATCAGACTTAAAGACTCGAGAGCGCGGTGGAGTTGGTTTCCCCCTTGGTACGCCGGAATGATCACGGCCAGATCAACATCTCGGGTCTCATCGAGCAGAACATTTTGTTCCATCATCACCTCCACAGCCCAGTGGTCCACAGATTTCGAATCCAGGGGCAGGTGAGTAGACCACCAGGGCCATGGGCTTCCCAGAGCAGAAGCCAGTAGACATTTGTGGCGATCGTCTTCCAGGACGCCTTACAGCAACAGGGCAATGTCCGCTCGACCCTGTTGCTGAATTCACCAACACGACCGGGCAAGCCGTCGAACAGGGTCTGGCGATGATTTGCAAGAATTTGGCGTCTCAGCTTTTGCCGTGCCACCATGGTGGGGTATCGATCATTGAGCGAACCCGTTCGCACTCGATATTCAAAGCCGATCCGATCCAAATGCTGAAAGCTCCAACCCTGGACTCCGGCTCTGATCCAGAACTCCCAATCTTCCCAGCAATGCAGCCGTTCGTCATAGCCTTTGAGGTCGCTCCAGAGCTCACGACGGAACATGGCGCACGCGTCGATATAATTCCCGAAAAGCAACTGCTGAAGATTGAAATCCGGGACATGGACTGTCCCAGTCTTCTTACCGAAGAGTTGCCGGTTGGTGTAGACGACGCCAAGATCCGGCTGGGTGCCAAATGCCTCCATCGCCGCCTGAATGAACCCCGCGCAGAGGCGGTTGTCAGCGTCAAGCGGGACTATGAATCGACCTCGCGAATTTGCAATCCCGGTATTACGCGCTGCCGAAAGCCCGCGGTTCTCTTGAACGATCATGTGATACCCGCGGGCACTGAGCGACTGGAGAATTCGCAAACTCTCCTCGTCTTTTGTCCCGTCGTCGACGATGATCACCTCGGAATCGTCAATCCGATATTTCTCGACGCTCGCCAATGAGTCGATCAGATAAACGGCGTCGTTAAACGTGGGAATGACAATCGAGACCTCAACGTAAGATGGGTTGACGGCACGATCGCGGGGAATTGCCGCAGGAATGGCCTGAGGTGCGGATCGTTCATCCGTAAGATCCGCAACTTGCTCGAGTCGCTCCAGAAGAGACTGGCACTCTGGAAACACCAGGGCAGTCAGTGCGGCCCTCGGGTCATCACTCCGGGTTCGGCTCAAGCCGCTCTCGTCAATTGCCCCAGACAGATCAACGTCCGCGAGATTCAGTCCCAGCCTGTCCCTGATCAGTCTTTGGAACCGGGGTAACTGCGAGGGGAGTGCGTCCACATTGAGCAGCACGCAGCGGTCTCGATTGCGGAGAAAAAAGTCCAGAAGCCGCTCGTTGTACTCTCGCCAGATGCGATAGGCGTAACCTGGATGGTTAAGGAAAACTTCGGCCTGAAGCCTCTGCATCGAATCGGCTACCAGCCATGGTGCCCTGTAAACCATAACGTAACGGGCATCTTCGATGCACGAGTCCCAGAAGTCGAGCAACAATGTTGCGCGCGGATCTTTAAAACCCCAGGCAACGCCCTGCGCTTCTCTCTCCACGACAAGTCGTCGGGCTGCTGGTCGAAAACGCTCGAGATCAGTCGTGTTGAGTACATGCTGTTCGCACCAACCCCAGTCGATGTGGCCCGATGCATTGCTGGGAAGCAAACGCCGAAACGCCAGTTGATGAAACGAGACGATCTTTGCATCTTCATAAAATCCATGGGGATTCGTGCGATCAGCCGCAATCTGGTGTCGCCCCATATCGACACCGGTTTTTGCGAGAATTCCAGCGGTCAGGGATGTTCCGGAGCGATGCATTCCCGCCACAATCAGTGCTTGGGCATGAGTTTGTCGCGACGGACTTGGCGTAGGTGCAGTTGCCGAAGGATCGTTCATCTGTGGTTCACCACTGGATTCCATGGTCGATCTTCAGAGTCCGATAGGTGGCCTCAAGTTGTGTTCTTAGTCGTTGGCGAAATCGCGGATCGACCAAAGCAAGCTCACTCGCTCCATGATTGGCACACGGAATCTTGATGGGTAAGGGATATGGAGGGAGCCGAAGGAAGTCGAGAACTCGATTCCACACCGAATCCGTATTCTGAAAAAGGTCTTCGCTACGGATCAGGAGTAGCTGGGATGGATTGAAAAACTGACGATATCGTTCAATCTGAAGTTCGTAGCGACTGCGGCTGAGATAGCTATGATGCTGATGGGAATCATGGCGTCCCCCAGGGACGAAGAGGATCTCTGCGGTGCCGAACAGCCGCTCGTTCTCACGAGCAAACGCGTCTTCCATCGCCGAGGACTCGAAGCCATGACGGACAGAGTGAAAGTAACCCGAGAGTGCCCGCTCGACCGGATCGCGGAGCAGGATAATCAGTTTCGCATCGGGTAGAAGGGTATGAATCCGTAATGGCGCCGCAGGATGGAAGAGGTAATACGGCGTAATTTCACCGCAAGACTGGTTCGTATTTGCCCTCTGGAAATGAGCAGAATACCATCGCGTGTCCTGATTGCTCTCGAGCGTAAAATACTGAACTTCTTTACATGAGGGAAGATAAACGCCGGGGTGTCTGGAGAGCAGTTCGTGAAGGGTGGTCGTTCCAGACTTCTGGGCACCCAGGCAGAGGAAGTCGGGCAGCCGTTCCTTGTACCCGGCCAGGCCGCAGGTCAGCATCTGCCAAATGGACCTCGAAGACTTTGCGACCACAGCCTTTCGAACAGGACTCGACGATGATAGCCCGAACATCGACCGGATTGCCGGGGTCATTCTGAGGCCTCTTTTCCCTGGCTGCGATCAGAAACCGGCGAGGATGTTGGGGGATGGGTCGCTGGCGCTGGCGAGCCCTGGTCCTGTGCAGGTGGGTGAGTCTCGGCAAGACCATTCTGTCCCTTGACGAGAATGGTAACCCGATCGTTGTGTCGCGGTACTCCGTAGCGGCCGGCATTCCCCCAGTGCGAAAGTTGTTCGAGGACACTCAAACCGGCGCGGGTCGCCATGGTTCGGAATAGCTTCGCGGATACGGCTGAACGCCAGCCGTCGGCCCGCTCCTCAAAACCGATCGAAAGGTGCCGGTACAGGAATGCCCACGCGGGACCGAGGCTCCGCATCGGGGCGAGGGGAAGTGTCCAATGACTCCGGTTCGCATGGTGGATCACGGCGAAACCACCCGGCCTGAGCACTCGATGAATCTCGTATAAATAACTCTGGATTTCCCTGGGGGCAACGTGAACGAGCGAGTCAAACGACCAGACGAGATCCACCAGACAATCAAGGCCCACCGGTAAGCTTTTACCGTCGTTGACAAAGGTTTCCAAGCGGTCTCGTCCTTTGAACCGTCGTTGACATTCCTCAATACACGCAGGGCTCAAATCCACAAGAATTAAACGACCCGCGAGGCTTGCTAATGCCTCAGTCCAGCGGCCGTGTCCGGGTGCGAGTTCGAGGATCGTCGAACCGGGCTTGGCGTAGGGGGTGATCAACCAATCAACCACCGAGGCTTTCCACTCGTCATAGGGTACGCCGCAGGCATCCGCTTGCCCCTTCCACTCGTCGCCATGCTCAAGCCACGCGTGCTCCTGATTCCAAACTCTCAGGTTCTCAGCAACGGAATTGGCTCGCGTACAGGATCTCATCGGGATGGTCAATCGCCCAAAGGCAGGGAAGCTGGGATGGAATCATCATCATTCGCAGGATGCAATTACGTCGCAAATCGTCATTCGCATATTAACTATTCGCTTGATCGCCGACAAGCAAATCGTTCCCACGAATTCTTGGGTGAAAGTTATTTGATGTGTGAAATCATCTGAATTGAAAGCGGCTTTGGATGGACCAACCATTCCAGCTCTTCGCCCTTGATTTGAGCCGTTTTTCGGGGGCAACCCAGGTCACCGTCGGGGGTAAAAGCGCGGCCTTCGTCGTCAATTCGCCGACAAGTATCGTCGCCATCGTTCCCGCAGGATTGGCCGGGGCAGCCAACGTCGCCGTCACGACCCAGAACGGAACATCGGCGGCTGCGACGGGGTCGGCTGTCACCCTGGACGCCATCCCGCTGCCGTTGACCACCACCAGCATCCCCAGCCCCACGGGGGCTGAAAAACCTTCCGCAAATGAAAGCGAAGGATTTTGAGTTTGCGGAGCCATCCTGGATCGCAATCCGTTGCAATGAATCCAGTTCTTCCGCATTCAAACAGCAATCTTCCGCGCGGGATAAAACAACAACCAACGCCGGGCGGGGGGGGCGCTAAAAAAGGGAACGGTTCCTGAAACCCGTGTGTTTTCTCAAAGTGTGAGAAAGCCGCAGGCGGCTTCCCCAACGATAGGGGGTAGGGACGTCCCATTGGTTTGAGACGCCCCTCCCTCCGAACCGTACGGGCGGTTCTCCCGCATACGGCTCTCCAGTCAGTAGGTTCCGATGGATTGAACGAACCGCATGTGGGCCGCGTTCAGGCTTAGCAACCCACATTCCGTAAAGTAGGCATTAGTCCATCGATGATGACGAGGCAGATGTTTGGGATTCCGACGATGGCGTTTGAGGAGAATCCGGCGGAGGCGGCGACGAACCATTTCGTCGTACTTCCGAAAAATGCTCCAATGACAGTGTCGGTAAAAATTGAACCATCCTTGGGCAGACTGGTTGATGCGTTGGATTATCGTCTCCAATGAATCGCCCGATTTGCGTGGAGTTTGTTCTCGAATACGGTCGACGCGCTTTTCGTGGCTCTGCTTGCGGGGAAAGCGAAGCTTGCCTCGAAAGGAATAGCCCAAGAACGAGAAACTTGTCACCCGAGAATCCACAATGTGTGTCTTCTCGGGATGTAATGTCAGCCCATGCTGCTCGACCCAGGTACGCACATCGGCAAGAGCTGCTTCCGCTTCCGCTTGAGTGCGGCACAGGATGACAAAGTCATCCGCATAACGCACCATTTGGTAGCCGTTCTCGCTCATCCGGTGGTCCAGCGGGTCGAGATAGGCATTTGCCAGGACGGGGGACAGAACCGCTCCCTGGGGCCGCGCTGATGAACTGATGATTTTATTGGTTTTCTGATTGTAAATGAGATCGCGCATTTGCGAATTCCCGAAAGGCGTCCTGTCGTTTGGACACCAATGTTGTTTTGAGATTGTCACTCACCCAGGTTCTTATTGTTTGAACGGAGGTGCGAGTAAAGTCGTTGCGAATTGACTCTGGTGTCGAGGGTTTCAGCAAGGCACCGAAAGCCGCGAGAAGACTCGTGAATCCCCCCTTGTTGTGTTGTCGTTCCAGTTGCTTAAATAATCCAAATGCGGATTCCAGGATTTCGGTGCTCATCGGCAATCGTTGTCCCAGGGCCAATTTCTCTTCGGACTGACGCACAAATGTCAGCAATTGATCGGCGACCTTTCGACTTTCATCGCACGTTAGCAGTGATTTCAGTTTGGCGGCAAGCTGATCCGCCGC
>Ga0114978_10000223_pt1 | contig 47181 bp, 42 predicted proteins | sample S_140212_EF_Meta_FD_87027 | JGI IMG/M metagenome (GOLD analysis project Ga0114978, IMG submission 87027) | Freshwater microbial communities from Lake Simoncouche, Canada to study carbon cycling - S_140212_EF_MetaG | ecosystem: Environmental > Aquatic > Freshwater > Lake | place: Lake...
CACTTGGTGCAAGTGGTGACGCGGTTACATTTTGACCAGGTATTGCAGAAGCACTTGGTGCAAGTGGTGACGCGGTTACATTTTGACCAGGTATTGCAGAAGCACTTGGTGCAAGTGGTGACGCGGTTACATTTTGACCAGGTATTGCAGAAGCACCTTGTGCTAACTGTGATGCGTTTACACCTTGACCAGTTACTGCAGCACCTTGTGGTAGTTGTGATCCGGATGCACTGGGACCAGTTATTGCAGAAGCACTTGGTGCAAGTGGTGACGCGGTTACATTTTGACCAGGTATTGCAGAAGCACTTGGTGCAAGTGGTGACGCGGTTACATTTTGACTAGATGCTGCGGAAGGTATGGGTGGTACCGCCATATTACCGCTGGATGGAAGTGGAGGCAGAGGTAGAGCAGCCACGCTTGGACTTAGTATTTCTAGAGGGCGTGCAACTATCGCGGCATCTTGTGCAACTGCTGATGACTGTTGTTGCTGTTGTTGCTGTTGTTGCTGTTGTTGTTGCTTATTCTCTTTTTGCACTTCTGCCCCTAATCTTTTAAGTTCATCATTAATTTCTTTTTTTGATAATTTTGGTTGCGGTGGTAACCCTAACCCTAATGCTGCATGTATATCTCTTTGTTCTGCTTGTAACTGTTTTATTTGCATTTCATCTTGTTTTTTTTGTTTTTGTTGTTTTTTTCTCATCTGTGTTTGTTGAATGTGTTGTTCTTGTTGTTTTTGTATAATTTGTAATTGTTCTTGTATTTCTTGTTTTCTAGGGTCATCGGGTGGTAAGCTTTTTGCAAGAGCTCGCATTGCTTCTATATCACTTTTTAATCTTTGTATTTCTGCCAAAAACCCCGACGGTTTTTCTCGTCTTACTCCAGCTCCTGGCCCTTGAGGTCTAACTGGTAAAGCTGTTGCCGCTGTTGCCGCTGTTGCCGCTGTTGCCGTCGAAGCAGTAGATGCTTCTCCTTGTCCCGTCTTATCTCCTTTTGCTCCTCCCATTTGTTGACTATAGTCAGTTAATCCGTCAATGTATTTTTCAAAATATACGCTTCCGAAATTGATAATTGTGTCATTCAAGTCATTATTTGCATAAGGTAATGCGAATCGTAATGTATGTTTTAATACATTTAAATCAAGTGAAAGCACGTCAACATAGTCCAACTCAAAATTTAATAAATTTCTATAAACATATCTCAACACGCGAAAACAAAGATAAAGAATGGTTCTATCATTAAATAATCGATTACCATTAATATTATAAAGAGCATCTTCGTCGACGAAATCAAAAATTTGTCTAATGACACCATCGGTATTGTATACTCCAATTAACACATCTCCAATTTTTAGTCCAATAATTGATGCAACGCTTCCGTTTCCAATGCTTGTTATAATGTAATATTCTTTTGATGAATCTAAATTAAAAGTTATGCATTCGCTAGGAGTTAGCACCCTTATAGTAAATCCAAAAATTTTGCTGCATTTTGCTTTTTCGTGTCTTTTTTCTTCATCTCTCAACATTTCATCGAATAAAATAGGACGCGAAACAGTTTCGATATAATCAATTGCCGACTTTGACATGTTGTCAACTAATTCGGGCACTGTTACTATTTCAAGCGGTGATTCGGGGATTGATGACATTATAAATAAATAGTTACCTTACTACTATTTTACTACCTATTATTATACTTATATAATTAAATATGTAATTTTATATCTAATTATCTAATTATTTAATAATTTTAAAAATATTGGATAAAAAGCGTTAAACACATTCAATCGGCGTCCATTTTTTAAATTTATGATTAAAAACACATTTCATTTTTATTTTTTTAGACAAGTCGACAAATTTATCAATATTTGTGTTTTCAAATTCATCTTCGTCGTCACTTTCTTCAAGTGCATCCAACGATTTATTTTCTTTAATCTTTCTAAATAATGAATTCATCATAACGCTGGTTTTATAGTCGGGCACAGATGCGACAAGTTTTACATCTGTTTCTAGTGGTTGTTTTGAATATGGATCCGCAGGATCCGTAAGATGATAAATATCATTTTGAATATCAGCCGAAACTATGAAAATTTTATATTTAATGCCATTATTATAAGTAGTATTATAAACTTTACGATACCCTTTATCAATTATGGTATTTGTAGGTATGGTATTTGTAGGTATGGTATTTGTAGGTATGGTATTTGTAGATATGGTATTTGTAGGTATGGTATTTGTAGGTATGGTATTTGTAGGCGCGACGGCGTTAAGAGGTGCAGGAGCAGGAACAAGTGCAGATGAACTTTTTAAATCAGGATAAAAAATGTTCTGATATTCGTTTTTCAAGTTTTTTTTCTGGATGCAATATGCAGAATAAAATGGTTTTATATTAGAAATGCGATCAAATGAAGTGTCAATATGGGGAAAACCAATTTCGACCTGAAATGTCCTTTCCAATGAAACGGTGCTTAATGCAAGATGCAACGTTTTTAATTTTTCAAGAATGGTCTGAGACGCATCTACATTTATTCCATTATAATAGTGAATATTTTCAATTGTAAAATAATATGAAACAATTGAATTCCCGGTTGTATTTGCATTTGCATGTGTATTCCGATAATAAAATTGCGTTCCATAAAATATAGTATCATTTGGGAAAATACGCGAAGTTTTTTTTGATGTCATGCTAACAACCTGTCTATCACTATCAAGTTCTAAAAACAAGCATTCATCATTTTTAAACCAAACAAAATATTTCTTTCCTTTTGGTATAATTAAATAGATGACGTTATCGTTACCATTATCTACTACATTGGTTGAATAAACTTTCTTATAAGATTTCAACTCATAAGAAAATTTTATTTTTGGAAATTGTTTTAATAATTTTGCACAAGTGTGATGATGAGATGCATCATCGGGTTTATTATTTTTTACAAATGAATTCATTCTATTGCTTCTATTGCTTCTATTGCTTCTATTGCTTCTATTGCTGCACCAGTTATATAATATATGACCATGTTTTTATATCCAATTTATGAAAAATATATTGTGGTACTTGTGTGTGTATTGTATTCGATACACATGAATCTACTAATTATTATTTGTTAAACGAATAAGAAGAAATAGTATTATTTGCATTCATGGGCAAATACTCTAAATTATCTGAATTTTCATTCATATTTGCATTAGAAAATGTATTACCCGTGGGAGTAGAACTGATATCTTTTAAAAAATTTATGAGATCGTCTTTCATAGATTGACTACTACTACTGCTATTTATAATTTGTTGTTGCTGTTGCTGTTGCTGTTGCTGTTGCTGTTGTTGTTGTTGTTGTTGCTGTTGTTGTTGTTGCTGTTGCTGTTGTTGTTGTTGTTGTTGCTGTTGTAAAGAATGAAACATTTCATCATATTTTTGCTGTGGAAGAGTTACTAAATCTTTTACTTTCGGAACCGTTAGAGTTGAAATAAAGAAGGAATATAGATAATGAAGAAGAAAAATAAGAATGAATGATAAAATAGATACTTTAATAATCCAGTACCACATTTTTTTTAGAATGGAATAAATAATGGAATAAAGAATAGAATAAAGGTTAGAATAAATATATTGAATAATAAATAAACAATTATATAAATTATATAAATATAAGTTTAATACGATAAAAACGTAGATTATTATTTATTTTATTTTTAATATTATTTTAATATTATTTTAATTTGTTGTGAATCATGTATGAATCAAATAAATAATTAATCATAAACTATTTAAACCCAACAACAAATAAATTATATATAAGGATAGAAGGAAATAAAAAGGATAGAAAATGCCATCAATTGTAATTGTTGAAAAAAGCGGTGAGTTGAAAGCACTGGAATATAAGAGCACAAACACGGATGAATTATATAAAAAATGTTCATTTAAAAAATCGGAAGGTTTCGGTAAAGTTTCAGAATGGACATATTCTAAAAAAGGTGAAGACGCGATTACGGTCGAATTGTGGGCTCGAAATGATGGACAAGCGAATCAAGAAAATAAATATGATTTTCCTCCACCGGCAGATGATGAATTGTTTTTTGGAAATTGTGCTCTATTGGCTAGAGATTCGAATACGAGCATTATAGATTTGTCGGTAGAAAAATGGAATAAAGTATATGAGCACTTGTTTGGCGGGTTTGAGACGCTTGCCGATAATGAAGACGAAGACGAAGACGAAGAGGATGAACTGGATAATGTGCCATCAAGTATGAAAACAAAGGACGGATATTTGAAAGACGGTTTCATTATTGAAGATGTATTGGAAGACGCTGATGTCGATGCCGATGCCGATGCCGATGTGGATGGCGATGCCGATGCCGATGCTGATGCCGATGCTGATGCTGATGCCGATAATGCGACTTCGGATAATGAAAATGAATACGAACAGGAAGATACAACATCATCGGATGACAATGATAATGAAAGTGATAATGGAAGCGATGGATCATCGGAATTAACTTCGGAAGAATATGATTATTCAGATGATTCTGACGAGTGAATAAACGAATAAGTGAATGAATAAATTATCTATCCACGTCGTTTACTTTTTGTTTTTCTTTTTTGAAATACTTTCTCCATGTGTGCGCCGAAATGACGTTTCTTTGTTGAATTTTTGTTTTTAATAAATGGCGATTCCGATTCTGAATATGATGCATTTTTTAAAAGAACATCATATAAATCATCATCAATTTCATTTGAAGATATATTCATTGGATTTTCTAAAGACGAAGAAGACATGAATGATTGTGGAACGATTACAAGTTCTTCATTTTCACTTTTATTTTCATCTTCGACTTCGTCTTCATTTACAATATAAACAAAATTTTTTTGAATTACATCTTTATTAATATTACTACTTCTACTTGGACTACGAATTAAATACTTATGTTGACTTTGTAATAATAATAATCCAACTGGAATACCCGAATCTTCATTAAAAATATCTGTTTTTTCGGAAGAATGTTTTTTACCACCTTTTTGCCCTTTTTTAGTAGTGCCAAGTATTTTATTTATCCGGTAACCACCGCTTGTTATTTTATTTCCGTCGACAGTATACACTAGATCCTTTGCTGCATTAAATAGCATTATTTTTATTTATAAAAAATATTAACTATAATGATTTTTATTATAAAAATATTAACTATATATATTTAATATTTTTTTATTATTTTATTAATATCCATTCAATCATTCATTATTATTTTATTAATTATTATTTTATTATTTTATAAAGATTAATTAATTATTGTGATATCTTTTTATTTCTAGATTTGTTTTAATCTCTCGTTTATCCTTCATGTATTTTAAAATGTGCTGAACTTGTGATTTATTGGGTATGAGTTCATTCAAACATTTTTCAATAAAAGTCAGAGAGATTGGATTGGTGGTTTTAGTTTCAACAAATCGCAATCTGCCGTCAGGCAATGAAAGGGATGTATTCAATAATTTTTTATTATTTACCGTTTCCATAATTGATGTTTCAATATCATTTTTCAATTCTCTCGAAGTTTTCAATTCCGCATTTATTTTTTTAATCTTATTATCCATCTCGATCCATTTTTGAATTTGTTTATCAAATAGTGTTGTTGCTGTTATTGCTGCTGATGATGCGGTAGTTTTTAATGTTACATTATTCTGCTGTGTATTCGAATTCATGATTATTAAATAATTAAAAAATAAAATATATAATATACAAAATATATTTTATTGACTAATAATCCTAAATTCCAAATATAAATAAAATAACATTCAAAAACGAAATCAATGATAAAAAACAATTAAATTATTTAGAAAAAAAATATGTACAATCATTAATAAATAAATTGAAAATGTTTTCGTGTAATCCCAATAATCCTAACCAACTATATACTATTCAAATAATTATAAAATGAATGTTACTGTTAGACCAAATAACCCAAAACCAAAACACACCTGGTCAGAATCAGACGACATTACATGCGTCTTTTTATATTTGCGCGGACATTCATTTCGGGACGCACATAGATTACTGCCTGATATCCCCATTAGTTCCATATATTTGAAATTTAAAAACTGCTTATCCCTTGATAAAGGAAAAGATAAATGTTCATTGTCTCATTGTAGCAAGCAACACATTAGAATATTTGATGAAGAAAGAAAGAGATATTTTAATAATAATGTTTTATAAAATTATAAAAAAAGTTCATTTAGGCGTGCATTAGGCGTGCATTAGGCGTGCATTACAGATTGGTACAACCACGGCAAAGCTTCGCGCGCAGGAATGCTTACAAGTGTTAAAGCGCACAATATGAAATTTGATCCGAGGCACCGATCTGCTTCTGCAACCGCCGAATTAATAAATCGTTCGATTACCGTCAAATTAATATTAATAATATTTTCAGGAGACAAGTAAATATAAAATTGGTGCGTAATCCACCCCATTACATAATGAGGAAATGGGTCGCCATAAGGCGGATAAATGGCGGTTCTTGATTGCGATGATAATTCAGCCCTGTAATTCCAAATATCAATGAGTTCTCTCAAAAAAGTAATATGCTGTTCATATGTTAGCGCAATAAACCATTCGGGGTCAGAATAGTGTCCGAGCGAATTAATATTTTGAAATAGTCGCAGCACGTGTTGGCGAAATAACTGCTGGGGTGTGAGCACGTCTTGAGGAAGTGAAACTACAATGCTTCCATTATGTGCATTATTATTATTATTGATTTCGTCTTCTTCAAAGTAATTATTGTTATCATATTCATAATAATTATTGTTGTTATTATTATTATTATTTCCCTTTCTATTTACTTTTTTATTTGCATTATTTTTATTATTGTTATTATTGTTACGTTTACTGTTTAAAATCCGATCCAATTTAATTATTTTTAAAATGTCACGAATAACATTATGCGGTATTTTGTTTCTGTTGTATGGATTATTGGATTCGTTCCATATGAGCCGACGACTCAACCCGTATTCGTTCTCTACCCCATTATCGCTCAATATCAAATTAAAAATGGATGCGATATCAAATCCAAAACACGACATTTTTACATTTTTTACATCATCGTGATTATTATTATTGTGGCTGTAACAATGTTCTTCATAACTAAAGAACTGATTGTTGGGAATATCGCGTATGGGATCAAGAGTATAAAAATCGGTTTCATTAATGCAAACATCTCTATTACGTAGAGCCGGCCCTCTTAGCTTTTTCAATTTTCGACGCAAATAACTTTTAAATTTCAATTGAATTTTTATGCAGTGAATGGTCTCATTGTAAAAATTATAGACACTCTGTTTCATTTCCTGTTTCGCTCCGGTTATTTTTATTTTTTTATAATCATATTCTCTCTGAATAATGATGCACATTTCTTTTAGCTCTGCTGCTTTATAATCTACTTTTTCTTTTTCTTTTTTATCTTCTAAAATTTTATAATTATGAAATGAAATTTCATTTGCACATGGTTTTACTGATTTCGCTGATTTCGCATTTTTTGTAATTGGGTCTTTATTAATATCTTCTATTTCTACATTTATTAAAGGTTTCGCCTTTCTTATTATAATTTTTTTTTGTTTGGATGGTAGTACTGCTATGTTGTCTGATATTTCCGATGACATTATTATTAATTTTTTAAATAAATAGATTTATTAAATGCCTTTGCTGTCAATTTATATATATATATATTATTTTTCTATATCGATTCTATAATTATTTTTTTATTTTTTATATGATTTATTTCTATACAACTTTCACAATGACTATGGAGTCACCTAATAACATTGTGTATTTATCCAACCAATTCAACAGTAAATGACAATGGATATGCTGCGACATTATCTGGAGTAAAATTAAATCCACATACAGCATTAAATAACAGATTTAAATATATCGTTATTGACCCTGTTCCACCTAATTGTGTTCCTGTTAAAATAATAAATCCATTTTGCGCATACATTGTATTTGGACCGGCTGGTGTAAATGATGACCTATATGTTAATGCAAACGGAGATGTCGCACTTGAAGGGGGGTTTAAAGTAGTACTTATTGACATGACTGTATTAGTTAAAGTAGATAATGCCCCGGCTTGCACATTTGTACTCGCACTTATTCTATAAATATTTGCAGCAACTATAGGAACCGTTGTTGACAACATTGATTGATGTAGTGTTGGCGTTGTATATGAAGTAGTGATTGTCGTAAAAGTAGTAGATATCATTCTAACAACTGTATTCGTTGCGCTTAATAACCCAGTAGAACTTGCTTGCACTATTCTATCTCCAGTTCCTGCTAAATTACTAATAGTAACACCACCAGTAGTTGGCGAAATTATTATATCTCCACCGCGCGATGAATCGTTCGCAATGATGTAACAGTTACCATTTTGTCCTGTTCCAAAATAAGAACTATATGAACTACCTATGGTTGCTCCTTGTCTAACACGAATGAATGACCTAGTTAATGCCGTAAAATCAACATTTCTAAATTCAGCTAATGTGGTAAGGGCGCCTCCCGCTGAACTATTTATATAAGTATTTAATAATGATTCTGTTGTTGCTGGAGAAGGACCTGTTGTAGGTCCTCCAATAATTATAGCCCCGCCATCCGGCTGTAAACATAAATCCCTATACTGAGTTTCACTTGCACTTTGAGTTCCTTGAATAAAATTATAACCTCCGGTTCTACACCCAAATATCATTTTTCTATTAAATGTAGATGAGCCAAAATCTAATCGCATTATTCTAGCATCTGATGTTCCAGTAAATTCTGTAAATATATCACAAACGCCACCTGTAGAACCAGATGATAATGATAGTGTGTTAGTTGTAGCACCTGCTGATGTTTGGGTTTGGAATACTGTAGTAGTTGCAACAGCGCCATCTCTTGCTGATGAAATGGTCCCAGTAGAACCTGCAAAATTTAATCTTAACGAACTAACATTTGTTGTATCTGTAATGCGAATGCCCGACCCACCCGCTTTAGATACGTCCAACAAAAATCCTGCTGTAGGAGCGTTCGTTCCAATTCCAACAGCATCAGTCGTGTATATATTTCCAGCACCCGTAGCAGTAACATTTGTTAATGCCCATGCACTATTACTAGTGTTTTTAGTTAACATCGCACTAGCTGGAGCAACTATGCTATCGGTAATACTAATAAAACCAGGTCCTGTTGCTCCCGTTGCTCCTGTTGCTCCCGTTGCTCCCGTTGCTCCCGTTGCTCCTGTTGCTCCCGTTGCGCCTGTTGCGCCTGTTGCTCCCGTTGCGCCTGTTGCGCCTGTTGCTCCCGTTGCTCCTGTTGCGCCTGTTGCGCCTGTTGCTCCCGTTGCGCCTGTTGCTCCCGTTGCACCAGTTGCGCCCCTTTCTCCTGTTGCTCCAGTTGCTCCCGTTGCGCCAGTTGCACCCCTTTCTCCTGTTGCTCCAGTTGCGCCAGTTGCTCCAGTTGCGCCAGTTGCTCCCGTTGCGCCAGTTGCTCCCCTTTCTCCTGTTGCTCCAGTTGCTCCCGTTGCGCCAGTTGCTCCCGTTGCGCCAGTTGCTCCTGTATGACCAGTTGCTCCTGTTGCGCCTGTTGCTCCCGTTGCGCCTGTTGCTCCTGTATGACCAGTTGCTCCTGTTGCGCCTGTTGCGCCTGTTGCTCCAGTTGCTCCAGTTGCTCCTGTTGCGCCTGTTGCTCCCGTTGCTCCCGTTGCTCCCGTTGCGCCTGTTGCTCCTGTTGCGCCTTGAGCACCGGTTTCACCCGTTGATCCCATTGAACCTTGGCAGTCGCAACATTCTACATATTTATAAAGATTGCTATACGATGACATATTTATTTAAGTGAAAAATAAATAGTAATTATATAATTAATTATATTTTATATTCTAAATTTTAGCGATTTTATGTAATATCTTAATATTAAATAAATCATAATAAAAATAAATAATATTTATTTACATTAATAATATTAATAATATATAAAAGACAATTTAAAAAATAGAAATCATTAATGGACAGCATTGGATCGAATATATCATACACTTTAAAAATATGCGCGGCGATATCAACGGTTGGAATATTAATTAAATTCGGTTTAAATACAAATATAGCTTCACTTGTTGGATTAGGATTAGTCGGACTATCGCTATTTGGCGCAATGTTAATGGTGCTAAAATTTTATTATAGCACGGGAACCGCCAACTCATTCTTTAGCGGCGCAGTGTTGCCCAGTTTAGTACAGCTATTACTAATATGCGCAGTTGTTGGAATACTAATATATCAAACGGTAACCACGAATGCGCAAAATATAACATCCAGCGAATACGACACGTTTACTTCCATATCCACCTCGTTAACGCTGATGCAAATATTTATTACATTTTATTATTTATTTTTGAATATGAAGTGTTTCACGGGAGGGTGCGCAACGTCAGAAAGAGACAAGCTAACAAGTGTCGGAATCATGTATTTGAATGTAATATTAACGCTGCTAAATTTTTGCGCGCTTGGAATCATTCAAGTCATATTGACTAAATTTTACATATGTTAACTAACTAGCCATAGTCAAGCTATTCAAGTTAGTAAAATAAATTTAAATGTAATTCCAATTTCTCTGTCATTTTCCCATATTCCTGAAATTTTCAACACAATGTTGCAGTCATCCATATGTTTATCGATATCGTAAAACAGTTTAATATTGCACGATCTCAATTGAGTAGTCAAATTATAAATTGGATTTTTCTGTGTTTTATTACACGATTTTAAAAAATTATTATATTTTCCAAGAATGCAATGTTCTAATTCGCATATTTTTGAAATCATGTCCCTGTGAGAATGTAAATCATACATGATTATATTTTTATTAAATGATTTGAAAATTGTAACAGAACTAAAATACATGGGTATCATTATGCCGGTTAATGAAACATCATCATCTGAATAAATAATTCGAACAAAAGAGCTGTCATTAATGACCGCATTTTGAACGGGTTCGCTAAAATGTAAATGATTTGAACTAATTAATGTACTATGATTATTTTTTTCATTTATATCCGGTTTAAATACTAAATTCATATTTACTATTTACTAAATTTCGCTTGTTTATAATTATAATTTTTATAGTTTTATATGACTTTTACAATTATAATTATATACAATTCATTGCAATACAATTCATTGCAATACAATTCATTCAAATATAAAATGATCTATCAATTTATAAACCAATTTTTTCAAAAATTTTATAATTCTTTTAAAAATATCAAGATTAAAGAGATCAGATGAAGGAATTTTAAAAAAAAATGCATACAAGTATAAAAAAATACAAAGCAAATATGAAAAAAAATAAATAGATAAAAATTTAATATATGAAGTCATACTTTGATTATTAAAGAAGCTGCACATTGCCGTTTCACGTATTCCTTTATTGTAAAAAAAATAATAGGTGTCCAATATTCCATTTATTATTTTATGCGTGCTATTTTTATTGTTTTTTAAAACAATCGAATCTTTAATTTTATCTTTTCCAAGCAAGTCAATAAACAGCTGTTTTTTAATAATTTGATTATTATTATTATTATTCATAGATCCCTGATCATGCGTTTTAAATATATAGGGTTGCCACCCATCCATGTATCGATTTTTATACAACATGTCATCCATTGTAATAAATGGAATATAGCAAGATTTTTTTATGGTTTCAAATATGTCATGCAGCGACTTGTATTTTCTTTTGACGATTCTTTTACAGCGCTTTACGTCGAAATATGTAATGTATAACTTGTAATTAACTAAACGAATAATGTCCGATTCTGTCACATTGCCTTTTTCGTAGAATGCGGTCTCTATCATTTTAAATATATTTTCAAGAATCGGTTCTGTAAAAATAAATTTCTTATTTGTTTTAAAACTTTCTACAACAATTTCATAAATTTTTTCTTGAAATAATTCAACATGGTTGGTCAAGTATAACAGTGCAACAAAGGAACTTGCGCTGCATGAAGATATTCTATGAATCGCAATTTTATTTTTATTTTGCATCTCTCTCAAGAAATATAAACAACCGACCAAATAAATTGCATTAAATGCTCCGCCACTTAAAATGATATCAAGGTGAATAATGTCATTTTCATCCTGTTGAATATTGTCCACCATATTTGTTACAACATCCTGCAAATTCATATTGATCATTTTTTATATTTAACTATATAGTCCTATTAATTTATACAATTATTTATTTTTATATTTTTTACATTTTGTTTTTTACAATAAAAAACGATTTTGCATTCTTTAAATATTTAAAATATTTAAATTAAATATTAAATACAATTCAAAAACTATTATATTACAATCACAACTAACTATTGCAGTTAAATGCAGCACACATGCCATTTTGATGATTATATTCAAAAACATAAAAAACATTCAATGCATCCAAAAATAACTGCGCTTTATAATAAATTCCCGAGTACAATTCACAATTTAAAAAATTTAATATTTTACGGAACAGCAGGAGTGGGGAAATATACTCAGGTGCTATCGTGCATACAAAAATATAGTCCGAGCGAATTAAAATATGAAAAAAGGTTAACGGTGAATTACGATAAAGAACAGTATTTGATAAAGATGAGTGACATTCATTTTGAAATCGACATGTCATTGTTGGGGTGCAATGCCAAACTGCTTTGGAATGAGATATATACTCAAATTATTGATGTTATTGTGTCTTCCACTTCTCATAATCAGGTGGGTATAATGGTTTGCACAAATTTTCATAAAATAAACAGCGAGCTACTTGATAATTTTTATAGTTATATGCAAGGCATTAATTCTGTCCGTTTAAAGTACATTATTCTGACCGAACATGTCGGATTTATTCCAGATAATATACTACACAATTGTAGAATCATTCATGTTCCCAAACCATCATTGACAAACTATAACAAATGTTGCGCAATAAATCTTGAGTTTGATAAAATAAGAATAAAAAATAATCCGGCGACTGCAATTGCTACAACAATGACATCAGCAACAACGACATCAGCAACAACGACATCAGCAACAACGACAGCAGCAACAACGACATCAGCAACAACGACATCAGCAACAACGACATCAGCAACAACGATAATACAAACACAAAAGAACCTTAAAGAAAAAGATTTTATAAATAGTAACGTGTCACTCTCACTCTCACAACTCTCGCATCCATATGAAAAAATATGCAATGATATACTTGAAAAAATAAAAAATCCAAATGATTTGGCATTTTTATCATTTAGAGACATGCTGTATGATATTCTTATTTACAATTATGATCTTGGAGAGTGCATTTGGTACATTTTAAACAATTTAATAAAAACCAATTATTTAAAAACGGATGATGTATTTGATATTTTAATAAATACATATGCGTCACTTCAATATTTTAATAATAATTATAGACCAATTTACCATTTAGAAAATTACATGTATAACTTAATATCAAAGATACATGGATTTTGAAAAATCAAAAATTAAAAAATCGCGATTCATCCTGGAATTAACGCCAAACAAGAAATACACGTTGGATGAATTAAAAAAAAAATATAGAATTGCTGCGCTTAAATATCATCCAGATAAACATTTCAATTCCGACGATTCAAAGGCGAAATTTCAAGAGATTAACGAAGCATATTTATTCTTGTGCGGAAAGTATGATGATGCAGATATTAATAAAAGTAAAAGGGTTGATAATGAAGACAATGAACATGAGTATACCGAGTATACCGAGTATTGTTATTCTGAATTATTTTCCAATTTTATAAATTCTCTAATGAAGGATTTTTCAAAAACAAAGGTAATAGAAATGAACGTTATTATACAGGTGCTTATGAACAAGTGTACATCACTAACTTCGACGATTTTTGACAATATAGATAAAGAATCGCTGCTGTTTGTATATAACTTGATTATGAAATACGATGCAGTTTTAGATATAGGCGGCGAGAGATTGAATAAAATTATCAGTTTAATTAAAAATAAATTACAAATGAATGATGTTATAATTATTCGTCCCACTATTTCAGAATTATTTGATGTAAATAACATACAAGTGGTTGAACACGAAAATAAAACGTACTATGTTCCGCTGTGGCACACAGAACTGTATTATAGTATTAGTAACGATCAGCAGAAAGAGCAGAGAGAGCTAATTGTAAAATGCATTCCAAAACTGCCTGAATACGTATACATTGACGAAGCAAACAATATCTACGTTGATGTTAGAACGCGAGTTGAAAACTTATTTAATCAGACCACGTTGGCAATTACGCTTACAGATTCAGTTTCATTTGATATTCCAGTGAATACGCTCGAATTTAAGACGAATCAAACGATTACTCTAACAAAATGTGGTATTCCAATAATAAATACGGAGAACATATATGATGTTTCAGAGAGAATGAATATAATTGTTCATTTAGAAGTATTGATTTAATTTTTTTTACATATTTATTATATCTATATATCATAATATCAATATATAATAAATAATAATTTATATTTTTAATGAAGAAATATAAAAATGATCGTAATGATAATCATGACGACGATGACAATAACAATAAAAGCGATAAACCTAATAAATTTGAACGCATGTTTTTAGATTATTTTGAAAATTTAATTATTCGTGTAATTGATGATTCGTTAATTGAAAACATACTACTACGTTTTATTATGAGCGACTATAAAAATATTCATGAAAATGATAAACAAATGATCAAAATATTAATAGAAAATGATAAAAAAATACATTTTTTAAGAGTAAGGTATCTATTTTTGACAGTTTTTTTTATGGCTTTTGGATTTTTTATAGACGATATTAAAGATAAGTATATATTTAGAATATCAATATCGGGATTGATTTATTATTCAAGGCCATCATTTGCAAAGTTTTATCGAAAATATGAAAAAAAAACAATGATTGAATTAGAAACTACAACTTTAAATTTATTTAATAAAAAAATCAAATATGTTATAACAAAAAATATAGAAAAAAATATAATTTATGAAAACGATGATGAAAATGATGATGATGATGATGAAAATGATGATCACGATCATGTTAAAATGAACGTACAACATATTTATCTAGAATATTATAACAATGTTCTATTAATATTCCGATATTATACAATATTAGTAAAAGAAATATGTGAGTGTATTTCCAACATCATACTTTTTTTTATTAAGCCATTTGTTTTTAAAACAAATAACGGTTTTAAAAAATATATTTTTAATACTATTTTTGGATATGCTATCATTAAATATTCATTTAATTTTTTTACCTCAAATATCAGATGGAGTGGGGAAAAAAAAAATAAAGAAGAATATAAATTAAAAAATAATATTTTAACTTTTTTTAAAAATATGAATATAATTATAGAAAATAATACCATTGAAAATGAATTGAATAGCTTAATAGATCAAATATCAAAATTAATTAATAATAATAACTTTTTACAAAAATATATACTTAATGTCACAGCTAAAGAATTTAGTGATAGTATGAAATATTATAAATTATATTCGACTTTTTTTGCATTAATTATAAATGAACCATTAATCACATCATCATTATCAACAGTTAAATCTCGTATTGTATTGTATGCATCCGCAAAAAATACGTTTAATCAAAATTTATATATTATACATGATTTTATTGATATAATAAATGAGAAACCTTATCAAGTTTCAAAAACGATTCCGTGGAGAAACAATTATGAAACAAATTTAAATAAAAATATATTTGTACTACAAAATGTTACATTAGAATATGAAAATAAATATGGAACTAAAAATAAAGTATTACAAAATATAAATTTGAATTTTGATTTGGGTAAATCACATTTTTTGTATGGAAATTCTGGATGTGGTAAAACAACTTTATTGAATGCACTTATGAAAAGAATTAAAATTACAAATGGTGTAATAAAATTTTTGGGTATACATGACGAATATACCTATTTTAGTATTCGAAAATATTTGACTTATATGACATCAGAAAGTGCATTGTTTTCTAAAGATTTATATTATAATATCACATATGGAATCAATAAGAAAAAATTAAAAGAAATAGAAAAAGAAACAGAAAAAGAAATTATGGAAATAATAATAAAATATATGACTCTTTTTGGTTTGGATAAATTTATACCAACTATGAATACGACTAATGCGACCAAGTTAAGTAAAGGACAAACGCAACGAGTGGCTATTATTCGCTTGTTTATAGATATAATATTTAATGATACAAGAATATTATTTTTGGATGAGTTTACAAGCAATATCGATAATAAAATGGAAGAAATTATTTTTACTGAACTGATAAACTTTCAAAAAAAATATAATTTTACAATATTTTATGTTTCTCATAATTTATATAATATGAAATATTCAGATTACAACTATGAAATAGATACAGAAACTCATTTAATACAAAAAAATATAACAGTTATAACTTAATTTATAATAATCATTAAAAGTTATAATAATATATTTTCTCTCTATTCTATAAGATCAAATGAATCAGAATCAGAATCGAATCGCGCTATTATTTATTTTGATAAATTTTTGTGTCGCATATGTTTCAGACAATGTGCTGAATGACTTGTCAAAGTATTCGAAAATAAAAGCATTTAGCTCACTTTCCTCCTACTTTAAAAATAAATCCATCGTTGTCGCTGGCGTTTATGCTGGACTCACGGTTGCAATTGCCACAATCGCTTTAATGTTTTTATATAGAATGATATTTAATGAGTATTTTCCAACTGATTCAAGTACGCTTACAGCGTACTTTGTAATGGCATACGCAATTGGATACGCGCTGGATGTCTTCATATATAAAATGAATATTTTCAATAATTTGCAACCATTTTATAATGAAGTGGGTGCAGGGGTGGGGGGGGCACTTTCATTTATATTTTCATTGGCTGTAAGTTTTGGATTGTTGAAAATTGTAAAGTATTTAACAATGTAAAATATTTAACAATGTAAAATATTTAACAATGTAAATAAATGATATAATGACAAGGAAAAATATAAATATAACTAAATAATATTTATAACATTATAACAAATGATGGCTCTTTGTAAAGTTAATAACAATAATAATAATAATAATAATAATAATAATAATAATAATAATAATAATAATAATAATAATAATAATAATAATAATAATAATAATAATAACGGTAAAAATGAGGATAGATTTAATATACGCAATTTTGGATATGGTTATTTAGCAGGCATGGCGGGAATTGCTGCGAGCCACCCGTTTGATACGATTAAAACAAATATTCAAAAAAGACAAGTGGTAAGTTATAATATAAGGAACTTGTATAAAGGCGTAGCAGCTCCGCTGTTCGGTGTGGGATTAGAAAAGGCGATTGTATTTGGAACGTATGAAACAACAAGAAAATACACCAATAGCGATTTTATCAGCGGGGGTATAGCGGGATTAACTGCCAGTTTTGTCGTGACACCATTCGAGAGAATTAAAATATTACTTCAAACGAATCAAAAAATAGAAAAAACCATGATCAATCGGAAATTTTTATTTCAGGGATTAAGCGCCACTTTTTACAGGGAAACTCCTGGATTTGCGATTTATTTTTCAACGTATAATTATTTAAAAAATATAATTCAAGAAAAAATATACTTACAAGAATTAGAAGAATATAAGAAACAAAACCCTCGACTGTCATCATATGTGTCTAACAAAATAGAAAAAAAAGAGGAAATACGTCCATTTGATTCATTTTTAATTGGAGCATTTTCTGGATGCGCATCTTGGATTTTCATATACCCGCAGGATAGAATTAAGACGCACTTGCAAGCGTGCAAAGAACGGCAAATGGGATTTGGCGAAGGGTTAAAAGAGGTATTAAAAGATGGAGGATATCGCGGACTTTACAGGGGATTTCATTATGCGCTCATGCGAGCTGTACCATTGCATGCAACGGCATTTATGACATTCGAAATGTGTAAAAAGTATTTTGATTAATTTAATTTACATGATACTTACTATATGACATATGGCAAAAGGTATTCGTCAGAGTTATTATAATTAATAATATTTTTTTTACAATTTTTTACTGTTATCTTTAGTTTATGATTTTCGATATTAAAAATGACTGTATCACAACATCCACAGTGATCCATATTTGCCCAGTACACTTTTCTATTTTGTATTGTATTGTCATAATCTAGATTCCAACGACCTATCATGACACCATTATTACAATTATTTTGAGGTTTCCACAATCGGAGAAATTGAAATATATTAAACTTTGATTTCACCATTTTATGTATGTATGAAGTTTTGGATTGGATACCATGTTAAATTTAAACAATTGTTTTCAATTTTTATAAATATTTACAAATAATAAACATTATTTTAATATATTTATTGTATATATACTAAAATAATAAAACTAGTGAAAATTCTTCAAATAATTGATATACCATGAATGATTGTGAAAATAATGTTTTAGCCAGTTTTTCTCAAAAGGATGAATACAAATCTTGTAAATGTATTACAACAGATTGCATTCGAAACGAAATTACGAATTTAAAATCTCAAGTCGAGAGAATAGAAGAAAAACTGGATATAATATTACAAAAATTGGATAATAATATTATAAAAAATTGTGATAAAATGGGCGACCATATCGATTTTGTGAATACCGTTTATGAGACGGTAAAAGTGCCATTGCATTATATTTCGAATAAAATACACAAGATTGTGAATCCGCTGGGTTCAGAATCAAAATCGATTTCGAATGCGCATCTTGCCATTGATATGCATTTAATAAAAGGCGAAGATGATAATTCAAAAACTTAAAAATAATATGTATGTGGTATTTATATTTTACTTGATATTTTTTATTAAGTAAAAAATTGAAAATATTTTCAGATGAAATTGCATAAATTAAAGCAAAGCAAAGAGACAAGACAAGGTTAAATAAAATGTTTCCATTATTCTATTCTGCTGACGACACCAATGAGGATTCTGCAAACGATAATATTAGTAATACAAAGAATGATACAAAGAATGATACAAAGAATGATACAAAGAATGATACAAAGAATGATACAAATGGAAATACTGTGACATTGGATTTGCGCGTTTCATGTAATACATTTTGGAAGTATCAAATAAAATTGACCATCAATCGGGATGAATTTATCGAGTCAAATGACGAGAGAAATTCAAATAGTTCAAATATAAATGTAAATACTTGTTTTCACGGGGAAAAAACGCCCGTATTCTCACGATTGGAAAGGTACTTGTGTGATGCAATGATTGCGCATATTCATGAAGATTTATTGCTAAATGGACAAGAAGGACAAGAAGATCAAATTGAAAAATTGTGCGAGATTTCAAGTAAATTTCATATTCACGGACACACGACGAATTCATTGCTTTATAGTCAATCCAACGCTCCTCATGCCGATCATGGCGGCTGCATTTACATTTGCACCCATTGTTAAAAAAGTCAGTTGGTTAGTTGCGTCTAGAACGAGAACGGCGTCTAGATCCTCCATATTTATTATACCTTTTAGATGATCCTCTTTTAAATAAAGTTTGCTGGGCTGCTAAAAGACCGAGAGGAACAACTGCTTCCACAAGTCCGCCGCCTCTCCTAGCGCTTTTACTAGATTTAGAACGTGAATATTTTTTTGCAGTTCTTTTTAGACGACGACCTCTTCTCATTTTCGTTTGTCCTCCCTTCATTGCATTTACATTTTTTATAGCCGCCAGGTCATAATTTTGTTTGACATATAAATTGTGAGCAGTTTTTGCCAGTTGAGCGCCTGACCTATCGAAAGAATCGCCGCTTAATGATGCGGGGCTTAAAGCGGAATGTGCACCTCCGGCTTGGCCTCCACCAACAATATTCTGACAACCAGGTCCGGAACACTGTCCCCCGCGCATTTTGCGTTTCTTACCGCCTCCAGGAAATTCTCCTCCACACTTAAATCCACTACACCCCTGTCCTCCGCGCATCCTACTACGGCGTTTTCCACCAAATAATTTTCTAGCCATTTAAATATAATATAATTGTATATATTATATATACATATAAAAAAATAATAATTATTAAGTTTCGCCTTAATAAAAAATAAAAATATGTAAGAATTAAGAATTTGTTTGTAAAACTTGTGAAATATAATTGTTACGCAATAATAATATAAATATTCCTAAAACTAAAAAAAAACTTATTAATAAAAATAAAACCGATAAATAAATGTATGGGTATATTTCTTGAAGAATTAATTGTATAACTGGTTTAAATAACTGTTTTAATTCATTTTTTACATCTTCGCGTTTAATTATATCTAAACAATAATCGATTGCTTTATTTTTAAATTTATCAGTAGCACTGTTATTAGAATCAATCATTTGATGATAAAAAATTTGATTCGTTATTTGTTATTTATTAACTATATTGCATACTATTATTTATATAATGAAACGTGGCAATATAAAAAAAGCAATAAAAAAAGCAATAAAAAAATAAATAAATAATGTTGATAATTAGTTTTTTAAAAAAAATATATAAAAATAAAACTTTACTAAAATATATTAAAATTTATTACTAACTAATTATTAATTACAAAATATTTAAAATGGAAAAATCAGATGTATCAATACTATCATACGATGACAAAGATATAAATTTATCAAATATTGTTCTTTCCATGCCATCGAGCATTCAAGGAGGATCGTATTTTACAAAAATACAATATTTGAAACTCCCGCTTTATATGCAATCTCCGACATGTAGCTCAAAACAAGGTGTAATAAGCGTTGGAAAAAAAACATACATTGATTTAATTATTTCAAATGAAAAAGACGGAGAATTCATTTCATTTTTAGAAAACTTGGAAAAGACGTGCATTGATATTATTTTTGAAAAAAGGCATATTTGGTTTACAGATGATTTAGAAAAAACCGATATTGAAATGGCGTTTGCGTCGATTATAAAATCATACAAGAATGGAACAAGTCACTTATTGAAACTAAATATAAACAATGCAAATAATGCGAATAATATAAAACATGGCATTGGTGGTGTACAAAACTGTTTTATTTTTGATGAAAATAACAATTCTTTATCAGTTGATCATATAAAACCGGAAATGTCATTAATCACAATTATTGACTTTGAAGGAATAAAATTTACATCGAAAAGCTTTCAATTTGAGATGAATGCTCGTCAGATATTAATAATAAATGAAAAACCGGTATTCAATTCATGTCTGATAAAACCAAAAAAAAATGTGTCTGAAAATGCGAACAGAGCCGATATTGATGAAAATGATGTAGCAAATGATGTAGCAAATGATGTGGCAAATGATGTGGCAAATGATGTGGCAAATGATGTGGCAAATGATGTGGCAAATGATGTAGTAAATGATGTAGCAAACGATCTAGCAAATGATGTAGCGAATAATGTAGCAAATAATGTGTCAAATGGTCTAGCAAATGATGTAGCAAATAATGTATTGATTGTGAATTATCCGAATCCAATTATTTTAGAAGGTTTAGAAAACGTAGCAAATGACATTAATAAAAATTCTGATATAGTAAAAGATTTAGAAGATGTTCAAGATATTCATGTCGATGAAATTGTAATAAATAAAAATAATCAACTAATCGAGATTGATTTAGAAATATCACCAGAATTGGATTCTAAATTTGAAAAAATTAAATTACAAGATGCGAATGATGTTTATTATAAAATGTATAAGGAAGCAAAAGAAAAAGCAAAATCTGCAAAAAAAATGGCAATTGAAGCATATCTAGCCGCTGAAGAAATAAAGTTTACATATAATTTAGTTGATAATGAAAGCGATAGTGAGAGCGATAGCGATGACAATAGCGATGACAATAGCGATGACAATAGCGATGATGACAATGACAAAAACAATGGTGACAATAATGATTAAATGATTAAATGATTATAATAATAAAAATATAAGGCGAATTTGAAACGTTTTGAATGTTTTAACATTTTAAATAAAACAAGTAATCAACTAATTAAGAAGAATAAACGAATAAACGAATAAACGAATATCAGATTGTAAAATTGTAAACTTAAAAAAAATCAATTAATTAAATTTTAACTATTTATATTTAGTCATATTTCAATTAAATATAAATTTATAAAAATATTTTATCATTTATTTTATATAATATATAATATAATATAATCATGCTTGAAAATTTACAAAGATACGTCAAAAGCCATCAAGTGCTCGCCTTTTTAGCATCCCTTGTGTTAGTTTGGGCTATTTACAACTATTCAGGAAATAAATCCATGTTTCCCGAATACATGTCAACCAATTCCAGTTCCAATTCCAATTCTAATAATGGAAATAAGAAGAATAGAGGAACTCGGAACGGACAAGGTGGTCCAATGCCTGTAGACGATAGTTCTGTCTACAACCAGCTTGATTCAGTTTCCGCTTCTGCTTCCAGCGCGATTGGTCTTCCTCCCAACTGCTCCGGTCAAGCCAACATCAATCCTTCTGACCTTTTGCCCAAGGATAACAACAGTTCTTGGAACATGAAGCCGATGGGTTCAGGCGACTTTCTTGGTGTAAACCTTTTAAATGCCGGATACTTGATTGGAGTTGACACCATTGGCAGTTCTTTGCGCAACGCCAACTTGCAAGTCCGTTCTGAGCCACCTAATCCTCAGCTTCAAGTCAGCCCTTGGATGAACACAACCATTGAGCCCGATCCTTTCCGCGCCCCCCTTGAGATTGGTTGTGGTCCCAAGCCCTGCTCTTCATAATTTAGTTAGCTGGTTTAGCTCCACTTTTTCTATCAAATCAATAAATAAAAATATGAAAATGTGTAGGTGTATATAATTTTATAAAAAATATATAATTATATAATAATATACAATAATTAATAACATTAATTAATTACTTGCTTTAATGGAGGAAACAGGAACATCGTCAATAACAAAAACGCTAACCAATGCATTTAGCTCAATCTCTCCTTCTGCTGCTGCCGAGCCAATGAGCGATTCTTATGGAGATGCAACAAGCGCATCAGGATCAGAATCGGGGTACAGCATTTGGTCTATCCTATCGGGTATATTAATTGTTTTAATTATTTGGGTTTTAATTTTTAATTTATTTAATTTAGGTAAAGTTACGGATTGGATTGAATCCGGTTTGAATTTTTTTGGATATTCAACAGGAGAAACGATTAAAACAACCGCCAATGTTGGTGCGGCAGGTGTAACAAGTAGCACGAATGTTGCAGCTGGAGCAGTTGCCGGAAGTATAAACATTTTAGAAAAGGGGTTACATCTGACACCCGAAGAAAAAAGTCAAGGACAAAGTCAAGGACAAAACTATTCACCTCCTACTAAAGCAGAATCGGCAGAATCGGCAGTATTATCCACAGGCCTGGCAAATTTAAAAAAAATGACACCTTCGCCCGACGATGCCACCAGTGTAACGCAAAGCGGCGGGCGTTCAAAATCAGGTTATTGTTACATTGGCGAAGATCGCGGATTCAGAAGTTGCATCAAGGTGGGAGAAAATGATGAATGCATATCAGGGGATATTTTTCCAACAATGGATATTTGCATCAACCCTAATTTAAGAACGTGAAAATATGATTTTTTTTCAACGCCTTCTGTTATTTCTCGTTTTTTTAAAAGTATTTGAATTCGCCCCACTTTTAGAGGTTGACCTTCGTTTTTTAACTAGACCGCCACCACCTTTTGAATCTTGCATGTTTTTTTTTATTTTTTTGTTAACGTTTCCACCGTTTCCGCTTTGATCTTGATTTGATTCAATGCTTTCATAATCATTTTTTTCAATTACTTTCATTTCATTGTGTTCACTTTCATCATTTTCTTCTAAAGACATTTGGTTTCCCATTTTTTTAAAAATGTATTATAAAATTTATATAAATTAAAAATAAATTATACTTGATTTTTAAACTAATTTTTTACATTTTTTAAATTAATTTATTTTAAAATAATAATATTTTTTTTATACTTGAAATGGCTGGGTTTGGGGCGGCTCGGGTCCATAATATTGCGGCCATTTTGTTCCCCCCGATTTATATGTTCTTATCACTTTATAATTATACAGCGGAACCGACGGATTATAACAAAGTTTTTGAATTTTACCAGGAACGTCAGAATTGCTTGTTAAAGAACAGCTCACGTTGTTATTATTGCAAATGAGAACGTCGCCCACTCTTTGCAACGTGCTTGTATTCGGATTCGTATAAGTGTCTGTTTGCGCTGCCCAAGACATTTTTCTGCCCGTGAGCCAGCGATTGCTAGCCGCATTTGCATACTGTTGTTTTTTTGTTATGTTGCTGCTATTTGCTTTATATTTCAATATTTCGGCCTTACGTCGCTCGTCAAGTTTTTTATAGTCGGTTGAACACGACTGCTGACCCGGAGGGCAAGGACACACATAATTAAATCGAGACCACACGCGCGTTGGATTTGGATTATACACTGTTTTCGTATAATAATTGAATACACAACAACTCGTTTTACAGTTATTAGCGTTTGAATTCGTTGCCATTTTAATTCTTCTATTACTTTATAATAATATTTTAATATATTTTTATTTTATATTTATATAGTATAAGAACATACATATACGCGTTTAAATATAAAATAAAAATATGGAGTTTATGGAGTTTAAAAATACGGAAATCGTTCCTTACGATCATTTACTTCGTGGTAATATTAAAATAAAAAATAATAAAATAAAAATTAAAAATTTTACCGATTTATTAACTTATCAGTCGTGGTCTGATACATTTAATAAATTTAACAGTAATCGAACAATAAACTTTCTTACTGTTGAAAGTTGGGTTGATATAAAATTCAAAAAATATAATAAAGGAAATCCTAGTGTTCCGTATTGTCCTACTACCGTTATGCAAATTGGTTATAAAAAATATGTATTTGTAATAAAAAATGCAATCTACAATAAAAATAAAAAATATAAATTAGTATTCAATATTTCAACAAAAGCAATTGATTCAAAAAATAAACCAAAAATACCAAAAGGTAAATTTAAACGTGTTCGTTTTGATATTGATGGATTTGATAAAAAAATTGGCAATTTAATAAATAATATTGTACCGAAAACAATATTGGATCATTCCATTTATTTCAAAGCAGAACGAGAAATGTATAATTCACAACAAAAATATAAATCGACGAATTTGAATTCAAATGATGATATACCTACTCAATATTTTATTGACAACGGAATACCTATTTGGAATCAAGAGAAAACAGGTTCTTGTGTTGCTCATTCAACTTGTTTTCTTTTTACAACTATTATGGCAGTAGGATTAAATAAAACTCTTTATAGTGCGGATTCGTGGAATCCTGATACTGCTCCTGTTAAATCGTCCCTTATTAATTGGCTTACCAATTTTTACCCGAATCCAAATAAATCATATTCATTTGCTCAAAATTGCAATAACGCAGGAACTCCGCTAGATGAATGTTATTTTAGTCGTTCTTTTATATTGTGGGCAGCTTATTATACACCTCTTGGAAGATATCCAAATATTACAACAACTCAAGCCCCGCCGGCACCTACAAGAGACAATGGATCTTTTATTTTTGATGCTTTAGCCGGACTTCAAATATGGGGAGCGGTTCCTATAACCCAAGAAAGCAACCAATTGTTTGGATTCAATGAATTTATAAGCAGTAGTCCATTTGAACAATTCACCGATTTAACATATGGAGATAAAGTTGTTGTTTATCCCAACCCGCTTCCGAGTAATATTACGAGATTTGATTCATTGTTATCATCAACCAATTTTAATCAAAATACTGATTACAATATCGATTGGATTAAACAAAAAAATAATAATTTTACAATTTATCCCATTAACCAGGATCTTAATGCAATTCTTGGTACTTTGGCTGCCGGATATCCAATTACAGTGAGTATGGCAATTATTAACTATGGTTATAATGGTAATGGCGGAATTGGTTTAATAACAAATAATTACAATTTGGAATATGTTTTACAGTGGACAGACACATCTCAAACCAAAAATAATATTCCGATTGAATATCACGCGGTAGTTGCAGTGGGTTATTTTTTGTCAGGACAAGAATATTATGTGACTATTCGAAATTCATGGGGTTCAAGTTGGGGAAATGGGGGATACTTTCATATGCCTTTATCATATATTACGAATAATGATTCAATAACTGGTTCTCCGAATTGTTCAGGATTGTATACAATTGCAAAAGATTCGGACCAATTTATTCCCATTCAATAATCGTGTAACGCGCCGAATAAATATAAAATATAAATATATAAATAATTAAAATAAATATGTTTTAATATAATTGTAAAATCAAATTAGAGACATCGTATAATTATACAATTAGTAACTAGGCAATTAGTATAATACTTCCATCATCATTCATAATGTTCAACATAAGCTACGTTATTCCCATTATTTGTTTTTGGAATACAATCTTGAAAGAAATATTAAAATACAAACAAGAATCGACGGGTAAAAATATTGTGCATTTGATCAATTCTCTTCTATTTATTTTACACCATAATTATAATTATAACATAGATTATGCAACTCACATAAGCATTGGATTCTATACGCATGATCTAATGTATATTATTTCATTCATTTTTAAAATGAAAACAAAAAATAATTTTATAAAACATTTTCCCTATATAATTCACCACCTAATTGCCATTTATTTGTTAAATATATCGTTTAAAATTGAAACTAAACAAATAGTATTGAGTGGATACAATATTCTTGAAATGTCGAATATAATGTTGTACATATCGCATCATATACACAAGGAATATAATGATCACTTGGAAATGAATGCAGTATCGGAATTTATTCAGTTATTGTGGTATTCTTATTTCAGGATTATTCAGTTTTTTTTATTTTCCTATCAATATAAAATGCATTTTTTTCAATTTGATTTTATTACTAAAACGGTAATAATCATATTATATTTTATGGGTGTAATGTGGAGTTATAAATTAACTAAAAAAAATATCAGCAATTATCACAAATTGAAACAATTATATAGTATTACTACTCGTGATTGATTATTTATTATTAATTTACAAAATTACAAAATAAATAAATATAATTAATTAACTATATTTATTTAAAGATAAACAATGATATTGTTTAGTTATGAAAAATGACAAATGCGCTTGAGCACCCAACTGTTTGTTTAAATATGATTGTTAAAAATGAATCACACATTATTGAAAGAACGCTTGAAATGCTGTGTTCAAAAATAAGGTTTTCGTATTGGGTAATTTGCGACACCGGTTCTACAGACAACACGTGTGATATAATTAAAACATTTTTTAAACAGAAGAAAATTTCGGGCGAATTATATGAAGACGATTGGAAAAATTTTGCTCATAATAGAACACTGGCATTAAATAACGCGTATAACAAATCCGATTTATTGTTTATTTTTGACGCCGATGACGAAATTCGCGGAGAAGTAATTCTTCCGACAACGGTCGATTGTGACGGATATTTTTTTAATTTTGGTGGATCTGGAATAACGTATCAAAGGATTTTATTAGTAAATAATAGAATAAAATGGTGTTTTAAATCGGTGATTCATGAATTTATTGCATGTTTGCGCGATAATGGAGATTATACAACAACAACAGTTGAAGGAGATTATTATGTAGTTTCAGGAAGAAGCGGAAGCAGAAGTCAAGATCCTCATAAATATGTGAAGGATGCGCGCATCTTGGAAGAAGCGTATTTTGAAGCAAAGAAAGCGAATGACGATTTGCATTTGCGCTACGCATTTTATTGTGCAAACAGTTACAGAGATGCTGGCATGTCGGAAAAAGCAATTGAGTGGTATAAAACCACATTGCAAAACAATAATTGGCACCAAGAAAAATACATTAGCTGTTTATACATGTATAACGAATACTGTAAGATCGGTGAACAAGAAAAGGGTATGCATTACCTGGTGGAATCGTTTAGATATGACAGCGAGAGATTGGAATGCGCCTACAAGTTAATTCAGCATTATTGCGTCATTGATTTGAATCGGGTTGCTTATCAGTATTATGGATTGGTGAAATCATTTTATGAAACGCATTACTTGACGAATTTCAAAACGAATTTCAGCGGAAAACTATTCGTGGATCAATCTGTTGGAAATTTTTATTTACCGTATTACATGATCATCGTCGCAGATAAAATGATTGGCACTGATCCAACCGCTAGAGATACAATTTTAAAAATGTACGAAATTGTTTTTACTACCAAATGTTTTATCGATTCAGAATTTCATATACGCAATTTTCTATATAATTTGCAGTTTTTCATAGATTATTCCAGCCAACATTCAAGCGCCTTTATCGAGTTATTTCAATCGTTTATTGACTTGTTGGATTCGAATAATTTTAATGTGCACGGTTATGAATTTATGAAACAGTATGATAAATACGGAATCAAGTATAAGAGGCCGATTCAGCCCCCCGCCCCCGCATGCGCATTTTCAAAGGAAGAATGTAAAAAAAGTAATAAAATATTGTTTTATTCGGGATTCGCTCCATTTGCTTGGAATTATACGTACAGCACGCAGCATGCGCTGGGTGGTTCTGAGACCGCGTTGGCAAATCTTTCCAAATTGTTTCCATCGGATTTTGAGATTTACGTTGCGGGAACTGTTTTGGAAGAGAAAATAGAAAATAGTAATGGTAGCAACAATGGCAGCAACAATGGCAGCAACAATGGCAGCAGCAATGGCAGCAATGTTACATATGTAAACGTTGAAAATCTCTCCAATTTGATAAAAACAAATGCTTTTCACACGGTTATCGTTTCAAGGTATGTTGGATTTTATGAAATGTTTCCTGAAACGGCGTATTACCAATCATTCATTTGGGCGCACGATGTCGTACTGCTGTCGCACGGTTCAAACATGGACGTGGAATCCATATTGAAAAAATGGTCTAATAAAATCACGGGCTGTGTTTGTCAAACGGAATGGCATAAAAATTTGTTTGCAACGAATTATCCAATGCTGCAAGATAAAATGTTTGTAATCAACAATGGCATTATTTTGGATAAATTTACATGTAACCCGGTAAAAATCCCAAATCGGTTCATCTATACTTCATGCAGCGAAAGAGGATTAGAGCGGTTGCTCGAATTGTGGCCTCAAATCGTTGAAAAATTGCCCGATGCCGAATTGTGCATCAGTTCTTACAACCGGTTTCCATCGAATGATTTTGAATTTCGGTTGCGCGACATGATGAAAAAGAAAAAGTATGAAGGTGTAAAACACATGGGTTCTTTGAATAAGGCACAGCTATATGAAATGATGGCAAGTGCGGAATACTGGTTGTATCCGACAAGTTTCAATGAAACCTCTTGCATTACGGCAATGGAAATGCTCATGTCGGAAGTAATTTGCATATATTATCCGGTGGCTGGATTAGTAAACACGCTCGGAAATTATGGCATTGCGATTCAACAGGGTGAAGAAATAGATGCGATTTTAGAATTGTCTACAAATAGGAAAAATGCTTTAAAAGAAGATGGTAAAGAATATGCCATGAGTTGCAGTTGGAACAACCGAGTGTTGCAGTGGTTGGAGCTAATGCACTTGAATAATAATAACAATAATAATAATAACAATAGTAATAATGGTAATGATAAATCTTTAAAACGGTGGTATTTCTATTATCGATATTTTACGATTGAAACAATTTCCCAATTTATTGAAAATCAATTCAACTATAACAACTATAATGGTGACACATATGAAATAATTATTAGTGATAATGCAGATGAAATTATAAAATCAAATCCAAGCAAAGTATCATTTGTACACGCATTGTTTGACGAAACTATTTTAACACGTCTTGATGCGAATTGTGAAGTTAGTATATTACAAACAGAACCGATGAATTTGACTTGGCGCTTGAATGCTATATTAGAAATTCACAATAAGCATCCGTCTTTAAAGATATACGATTATAGCAAATCAAATATAAAAATATTGAATGAGTACAACATTACAAATTGCGAGTATTTGTCATACAATATACAATCAGCCGAGCGAAATAAGTTGATGCATTTCATGGATGAAAATAAAGATAACAAAATATATGATTTTGGATTCATTTATAATTGGAAAAACTTGCCGATTGAACAGCAGCACATTATTAATCCGCCAAGAAGAAGAAATGTGGTTGACTTTTTAAGAATGAGTGGATTTAAAGTAAATATTGTGGCGGGTTATGGTGATGATAGAGAAATAGAATTGTCTAAATGTAAATTTATTTTGAATGTGCACGGCCAAATCAATAATAATGAGAATCCTTCTGCCGACGAATGTTCTAATATTTTTGAACACGTTCGCTGTGATAGATTATTAGAATGCGGATTCAATGTATTATCAGAGTCAAGTTACGAATTGGATGTTGAATATAGTAACAAGTACAAGAGTAATCTAACAATCATCAAATATGAAGATTTTTTTGATATCAATGTAATAAATAGCGTGATAGCGAGTGCGGAGACGGGTTGCGAAGAACCCAAAAAATATTGTTTTATTCATAGTTGTAATCTTGAAAATGTGGGCACATGTCGTTTAGATCACTTGATAAAAACGTTGCGCCTTACTGAATGTGAAAATGTATTTGAAAAAATCATTATTAATAATATTGGATTACCCATTGAGAACATTTATGGGGACAAATACGAAGTTATCAACTGCTCGGAAAATAGTAAATTATATGAAAATCCCACTATCAATTTAATAAATGATTTCTCTAAAACAAATCCCAACAGTTATATTTTATATTTACACACCAAGGGCATTCAGTATTCGAAAGAAGATGACAAAGAAAATGATTGGATAAATTATATGCTATATTTTTTAGTAGAAGATTACAAGAACTGTATATCTATTTTAGATGAAAAGTACGATGCGGTTGGTTGCGATTACAGCATTGAATTAGATCAAATGGTTTTTGATGGGTATCATCCTCCTCATTATAGCGAAAATTTTTGGTGGGCGAATTCGAATTATTTGAAAACATTACCAAAATTGTGCATTCAATCGCCTGATAGAAACGCGCCTGAATTTTGGTTATTTCAGAATAATCCTAATTGTTATAATTTACATTCGTCAAATATCAATCATTTTCACATGACTTATCCGAGAAGTGCGTATGCACACGACAAAACTACTCATCCAAGTGTTGATGATAACAAATATAATATGAATGCAATAGATGATAATATTAATATAATGTTTGAATATGGAAAGTTTAATAATACAGATAAAGTTATTCATCACGAATATCATAAATATTATGATTATATTTTACAGCCATTTCGCAATTCATATGGTGGTATGGTTGAAATAGGCATTGATGATGGACTGTCATTACCTATGTGGATGGGTATGTTTAAAAATGCACACGTTTATGGCATAGACAAAGTAATCAAAGAAATATCAAATATGAGTAACAAGGACAAATGTACGACAATTAAAGCAGACCAAAGTAATGCTAATGATTTAAAAAAAATAAAATCCATGTTGATGGATAAAAATATATTTTTTATTAATGATGATGGATCGCATATACCAGAACATCAATTATTATCATTTAATATATTATTTCCAATTTTAGTAGAAGGCGGCATTTATATAATAGAAGATATTGAAACATCGTACTGGGTTAAAGGTAATTGTTACGGTTATAAAACAGAATATGGTTATAAACATGGCAAATCAATTATTGAAATATTTAAAGATTCAATCGATATTATGAATCGTGAATTTGTTGCAGACAAAACACAATTATCTAATCAAATTTTGCATTATAACTATATAGAAAGTGTATCATTTGGTAGAAACTGTATTATAATAAAAAAAAAATATAACGCCAATAGAGAATACAGGTTTAAACAATTTATAGAATAATTTTTATACAATTTATTTTATTTTTATGAATTTTATACAACTCATAAAAATAAAATATATATAATATATATATATTATAATATATATATATATATTATAAACGGTGCGATGAAATATATTGATTGGATATTTACTACTGAATCATTTTCACTGTCGGTTTATTCGATGATTCTGTTTTTTATATTGACTCCCGGAATTTTGTTCAGAATACCTTTAGGAGGATCGAAAATAACCGTGGCATTAACACATGCGGTAATATATGGTTTGATGTGGCATTTAACAAGTCACTTTGCATGGCAAATAATGCAATAAAAATTAAAATAACACATTAAAACCTAATTATATTTATAACTCGTATTTTTTAATTATAGTTAAATTATATAGTTAAATTATAGTTATTAAAAAAATTATAATTTAAATACTAATATTTTTGTAAGTTATATGTGGTGCTGTATGTATCCTTCTTCATTTTTTAGATTTAAAAAATTAATTGACCATCCCGAAATACAAAACAATAATAATAACAATAATAATAATAATAACATTATTAATGTGGCTGAAAATAACGATTATGATAATTCATCTATAACAAATAATGTTGAAGAATTTAAATCACTTTTTAGAACTCAAGAGAATTTATGTTATGAATTACGTTCAGAAAATACAGTTTTAAAAATGAAATTAGAAATTGCAACAGAACTGAATAAAAATCAATATAAAAAGCTTAAAAAATTAAAATTTAAAAAAGATAAATTAAAAATAGAAAATGGATTATATGAAAAAATGTGCCACAATTATAATTCAGGCAATTATAATAATAATAATGAGCAAAATAAAAAATACATAAAAAATGAAGATGAAATGAAACATCAAATTCATACATATCCGCCTCCTCCTCCTCCTCCGCTTCCTCTTCCACCTGCCAATGCACAATTGATTCAAAATAAAAAGAAAATGGATGGTAATCCTTTAATGAATAGCGTTCTAGATGAACTAAAAAGTAGAATAAAAAAAACAGAAGAGTAATTTGAATAATTTAATAAAACGAATTACGTATTAAAAAACAATATTTTCATCAATCCATTTTTTTATTTTAATATTAATGGGACGCAATATCGCATTTAATCCATTTGCATAATCATTGTAGTTTGTTTCGTCGCTTTTCATTGCAATAAATATATTATAAATAATTTTAAACATTTCATCATTGTATAAATCTGAAATTTTAATAAATATATCATCCATATCAATTTCTGAAGAAGAAGAAGAATGAACTGTTGAAGGAAATGTAGTCATTTCTTTTTCTTTTTCTTTTTCTTTTTCTTTTTCTTTTTCTTTTTCATTATCATTATCATTATTATCTGTTTGGGAAAGTATTGGGGAACGGTGCATACCTCTACTCATTTTATTTTTTTTTTCGGATTCATTATTAATTTTATTATGATTGTTATGATTGTTATTATGATTATTATTATTATTCAAAGGAGGTAACTGAACCGTTGTCATTGCATTATTAGAAGCAGAATGATTAGAATGATTAGAATGATTAGAATGATTAGAATTATGAATTGTGCCATCCAACATATTTTTATACATTTGAAGCGTGTGTAAAACATGCGTTTTATCTGTTTGATTATAAGTTCGGATTAAATTACTTATTCCGTTTTTAGCCAGTTCAATTAATAAAGTGAATAATTGAGCATGTTCTGTTTTTACATCTATATAAAATTTTTTAAATCTGCAAAAAATATTGAATAAATAAAACAAATCTTCTTGCGTATCATTATTATACCAGCGCGTGACAGATTGACCGTATGATGGTGCTTGAATGTATAAAATATTATTTTGTATTGTTAACTTTGTACCAATCGGATAATATGAAAGTAATGCAATTTGAATCAGTGATTGCAACGGTTCGAGAATGGTTTCAAACCTTTCTTTTTTTTTATTTCCACTGATTGTTTTATATAGTAGCTGAATTGTTGTTTGCATGCTAAGTATATTCAACATGTATTTTTAAATAATATTTATTAACAATATTTATTAACAATATTTATTAACAATTTATTTACTACTACTACTTTTATATTATTATTGATGCAATGAATATAATTGTATTAGCTATACATTTAAAATTATTCAAAAAAAATAATTTGAAATGAAGATTGAAATGAAACTTTAAACATGTTTTTCCATCGATGATAAAAACACATTATTTGGCGGTGTTAAAAAAACGTTTGAAATTTGAATATGTTTATTATGAGGTATATTGTGAGTTTCGCACCATTTTATACATTTTTGTATATTATATTTTTTAAAATATTCAATCCTTTCATTTTTTTTATTTATAATTAAATTCAACGTATTTATTATATTTTCAATTTGATTTTTACCTATAATTGTATTTATTTCTTCGATTTTTGAAAAGAATGCGCGAACGTGTTTAAAACTAAAAAAACTGTCAATATATAGTTTTGAATTCAGGTTATCAAAATTATCATAAAATCTCTCTATAATGGCGCCAATCATATTTTCATTTCCTTCCAGGTTGAAACCTTTGCACACAATGTATTTTTCCGAATTCGCATATCTGCTCGTTTGCGGTTTCATTATATATACACTTTTATACAAGCAAGATAACAAATACAAAATATCAATCATTGTAGTTGAAAATGTGTCAAACACTTTTAATACAAAATTGCCACCATTTGCTTGCATCGATAATGCATACACGACTTGAGCAATAATTAATTTTGTTGCAACATGTTCTTGATTATTAAAATTTTCTGAAAAATCAACTCCTCCATCCCCTGTAACAAGGTCAATCGTATTTTTATATTTATTATAACAGTAAACAAAATTATCTTTTGATAATAAATTTCCAGTTTCGTCAATACCCTTTTCTATAATTACATTCGGATGTTCATCTAAAAATCTTTTACTTTTTTTCCAACCTGGACATTTGGAATCATTATTTGTGAGCGTCATACCATAATATGTATCGTTTGGATTGTTTCTCATGTAACAAACCGCCTCTATAAATCCACCTGGACCTTCCGCAAGATGAAATGATGTAATTTTATTCAATGTTTTATTCAATGGTTCAAAATCTAAACCATTGAATTCGGGTAAATAGGATTGCGAATTTTGTGAATTTGGAAATAGCGGTACTTGAATTTCGGAAATAGAACCAATGTTACCAATGTTACCAATGTTACCAGTGTTACCAGTGTTACCAATGTTAACAACATTACCTTTATCACTTTTTATTATAAAAGAATTACCATTTGTAAGATTTGAAATATCATTTCCGAAACAATTTTTATTTTGACAATTACGAGAAACTACATTATAATAAACATCATGTGTGAACCATCCAATTTCATCATTCTGATCTATATTTATATTATTTATATAGTCGCATAATGTGTCTTTATTGTTACAATTGTTACCGTTATTAATTGCACTATTCAAATTTAATAAATCAAAATGCGTACAAATTTCAATCATTTTGTAAAATGAACGAGAAAGTGGAATCAATCGACTTACTTGAGATTTACAGTTTGGGACTACAGTATGAATAAATTCAAACGGATTTGTTAATTTTTTATAATTGTCCCAACCATCTGTTTTTTCTATTTGTATTTTTGTTTCACATAATGTTTGATAAAGCGAATTGGATAAGAATGCATTAGGAATGCAGTCGGTCATATTAAAAATAATATCGTCTTCTGTAAAATCATGACATATTTTCGGCAATAAAAAAATACTCATATCTTTAATAATAAAAATTAATTAATTATATACTAAAAAATATAGTAAATATACTAAAATCTAAATAATATCAAGCATAATATCTATATTCTTTTTATGAGTAATTATTATTACTAGTTTTGTTTTACATTTATTCGGTTATTCGGGCGTCGGCGTTTTTTTAAGAGTTTTCCTTTTAACAAAGATAACCTTTTTTTTAGGCACTTTTACTTCGCCTTCGCCTTCGCCTTTCTTCTCTTCTTCACCTTCTTTTACTTCTTCACCTTCTTTTACTTCTTCCTCTTCTTTTACTTCTTCCTCTTCTTTTACTTCTTCTTCTTCAATCGCCACGTTTCGCTCTTTTACTTCCTTCTCACCCTCTATGCCAATGTCGTCCGGATTTATTTTTTGCCATACCCAATTCGGCTTATATCTTCCAGCACTAGTGACGCGTGATAATATTCCCCTGAAAATCGCATCTTTTCTTTTTTCCGTGTGTTCCATCATCATGTATTCGCCAATGTAGTCGTACCGAACACTTTGGAATACGATGAATCCACCGACTCGAAGACGACTCCATAATTCTTCAATGGATGCGTGCAAGAATTGTCCCAGCCACATTTTTTCATTACTAAACATGTTGATCGACTGCTTCGCAACTGTTTCATCATTGTACACTTCTTTTCCCCACATTGGAGGGCTGAACATTACAACGTCGGCCCATCCGGGCGGTAACTTGTCTACTCCAACTGCATTCGGAAGACCGTCTTCAAACATTTTCTGCTTTTCAGATGAACCAAACATTTCAATCATTTTATTGAAACCGGGCGTTGATAGCGGATTGGGTTCTACTCCAACATAATTCGCATTCAACATGATTGCCGCCATTAAACGGCTGCCGTATCCACCTGCTCCATCCAATATCTTCAGATTTGAAAAATCTTCCAGTAACGGAAACAACAGCTTCCAAATCATAATATAAACAAACGTATTTTCTGCGCTCGCCAAATACGCCTTCTTTTCCTTACCGTCCACAACTGATGACTTCATATTTAATTCTCGGCTACCGCCATCCGATTGATTCATAATCGCGCTGTGCAAACTCTCATCTGTTATTTCAACGGACTTGCGTCGCAACAGTCGAACCGCTTTTTCAACCAGTGTTCCTTTTATAAAATGCTCTTCTAATGACGGCTCGCCTTTGGCTATACGCACCGTTATTTTTGAAGGTTCTGTAAAATAATCCACCAGTAAATAATCATTATCCAGTACGTTTTCATCCGGCGACTTGATTGAAATAAATTCGCCCTTCCCTTTTTCTTTACCATTCTTAAATCTCAAATTATCATTTGCGCCAATATACTGTCTGATAAATCTATTTACTTCTTCTGTTTCTTTTTTCCCCGTTAAAACATCATATGGCGTATTTTGTATGTAATTCTCCTTTCTAAGTGTCGCAATCGAAGCATCCGCAATTTTGCTTTTAATAAGATCAAACGCCGACTGCGCATCATCCTTCGTCCAAAACCGTTCAACAAATGGAAACCCTTTTTCAATAATCGATACAACCCGATCATGCTCTGATTCGTATTTTTCCGCCTTTTCGACATCAATGCTGAATATGGGGTCGATTGCATTCTTATAAATCCATTCCCAAAAATCGCCGCAAAATCGCTCATAAACTTCTGGGCTTTCTTTTTTTACATCATTCACGCCGTAGTCGTGGCGCGCATTAATCTCCAAAAGTTTTACTCCGCCATCGCTCGCGACCATAAAATCGCACCCAAATACTTCAAATCCGTATTTTGATTCGCGCGTGCTCGCAATATGCGGTTTATAAACGTCGTACGCACACCGCAACACTTCGCGCATTTGCTGCATTATGCTTTTGGCCTCTTTATCGCTTATTCCTAGTTCCCTCGACTCCGGAAATAAACGATTCTTTTTAGTCGACTTGAAATGCGTGTCGTGTATCTTTTTATTCATATAGTCCGCATCCTTGTACGGCAGCTCGGCGGTAATTATTTTGCCCTCCTCAAATAAAAACCAGTCCGTTTTATTATTGGGTCTCATGCAAACCATAAAATACATGCGCAAATGGAATTTTTTACCCTCGATCAACATTGGGTTTCGGATATATTTTGAAACCAAATACTCCTTCGTCATTCCCTTTTCTTTCTTCTCTTTTTTTCGCTTAAAAGCATTTGTAAACTCTGTTAGTTCCTCCTTGTTTGTAACGTAGACAATGCCTTCCCCTCCGCCCGCGCCAACACCCAGCGGTTTGATAATAAGAATGCCGTCGTCCGCTTCGCTGTATTCTGCCACGCGCTTTTCGTCACTTAAAAGCCACGATTCTGCCATATATTTTTTACATATTTCGGGACATTTTTTTTTCAGCTCAATGTAGAGTTGCGCCTTGTCTGTAATCACATTCTTGGTATAAGGATAATCGGGATCTGATGTGCTGTACCCTTTGACGCCATTTCCTTTAAGCAAATTCTTCAGCGTCGTCTTTATTTCATAAATGCCTTCTTCATAACGCAGAAAATCTGTGCCGACGGTTGCGCCCACCCACGCGAAATCAGCATTCGGAGTTTTAATATCCACCTGCTTCCATTTATGGTCTGTCAAAATGTCCACAAGGCGTGTATGAATCAATCCCTGCTTGTCGTGAATTGCAAACGTTTTTTGTTTCTCCATTTTGGGAACAACGATTGAGTGCCTCAAATTTGCGCAATCCACATCCCTCACTTTTTTATATATGAAATAATCATTCAAAAATGAGAGCGTTTTTTCCTCGTTCGACATTCCAAGCGCTTTAGAATAAAGCGGGTTGGAAGAATGGTGCTCCCTCATCATTTTAAACAGCTCTTCAAATGATGATCGGCTCTTCCTGAAAATATCGCCCCTCTCCAAATGATGCGGCTCGAATCCATACCTTGACATCATGCTGTCAAGATACTCGAAATTTACCAAATATTCGGAAATGTAATTATTGATAGATTCTTGCCACACCTGAATTTCGTATCCCAAACTGAATTCATCAGGAGGAAACCGCAAATCATCATCGTACTTTTTCACAATCTCGATTATTTTCTTTGACTTGTCTAAGTTTGTACCAGTTGATCCCGAGAAACCGCTTGTACCCTTGAATAATATATAACTCTCGTTTTTCTTAACCCCGTTTCTTTTCAACAAGTCAAATACTTTTTTTCCATTGAATGTGGTTCCGATGAATATTCCGCCCACTTTTGTGCACTCGCACACATTTCTCAGAAATCCATTCAGCGTGTCTTCGTTTTCAAACATGTAATGCACCGCAAATTGGATCGACGACACGTCAAAACCGCGCTCACCCTTTCCATAATTTGCAACAACTCCATTTAATCCCAGCTTTTTTAACGCGTCCACACTTCCCTTTCCAAATACCGAATTTGAAATTTCGCGCGTAAGTTGGCTGGAACTCGAAAATGCGACACCGTCTTTCACATTCCTGCTGCTGTTCCCAACAACAAACATTGCATCCATTTTTCCTGCATTTTCTCTAGCAAAATTCACATACCGCGCACACGCCCCATTTGCCGGGTTTTCAATATTGTCCCTCGAAATATCGATCCCGTAAATAAACGAGAGTCCTGATTCTTTCCATTTATGCAAGTCGCCCGCTTTTCCAACCGCAAAATCAATCAGCGTGTCGCCCGATTTGGTCATTTCATAAATTAGCGCAGATTTAACAAACTTATTATGAAAATCGCGCAACCCTTCGGTCAACTTTTCTTGACCACTACCTGATTTGTAGTACACTTCAGAAATAGAAGAAGAAGAAGAAGAAGATTCAGATGCACCACTGGATTCATCATAATTTATATTTTTATCCACGCCTTTAATGATCTCTTCGGTAACCGGATAGTGAATGGAATACCAAACGCTGTCTGCCGTCTTGTAATCATTTCCGAAATTTTTACCATTTTTTCTCAAATCGGCCGTTTTATCGTAACGAACACGCAACGGAATCCATCTCTTTTCCGGTTTGTCGTAATTGAATTCCACAATTGTTAAATCTTCAAACACTTCTGCACCCTCTTCTGTAACCATGTCGCCTTCAGAATTCAGCTTTATTAGACAAAGTCCGGCGCTTGCATCATACGGATTGGACGGCAGAAATTGTATGGGCTTGTATTCACCCGACCCGCCAAACATTTTATCAATCGTCCCTTCATAAATCATAGCGCACGCATTCGGAATAATCTTATTGGAACGATTCGACGGATCAAATCCAACTTTTAGCACGAGTTCTTTATAGGTTTCCACCTGTTTGCTCGACAGCATATTTGTTCCGTTGATTGCCCCCCCCTCAATCTTATCGACCACCTTGTCCCGATTCGTTTTATCGTCCTTTACCGTGTTTACCAAGAAATCAACCGTGTTGTACTGCGGAGGTTTCCATTTAAATGAAAGCGGCCATGTGAATTTTCGATCGAGTGGTCCAACTTGTCCTGGCGTAGTCCCACCAACGCCTGTATTACACGGTGTCAAAATTAGACCATCAGTAACGTACCTGTATTCGCTCTCTAAACATTGTTTGCACAACATGAATATTCTTTCCGATGCATTCTCGTCACCCTTTAGTCCAAACATTTCGCTCACACCACTTTCCCCGTCGTCAAAATAGAACCGCTTGGCTTTAAATTCCAGCGGATTTTGCACACTTTTTAAAATCGGTTTTGCATCCACGTTGGCAATATATTTCAACATTTCTGAATGGCGCGACTTGTCTGCGTGCTCTTTACTGCTCGTGTAAAAACTCCTTTCGCGCACGCTTTCACCCTTTATAAAATAAATGTCAAATGCCAAGTATAAGTTTATAAAGCCGCCGTTTTTATCATGCAAAACATGTTCCCCGTCAAGCAGCGTGTTGTGGAATGCCTTGATCTCAGTTACAAGCCCGGTAAATTGCACGTTTAGAAGCGGATCAATCAAGTATATTTTACCACTGTTTGAAACAAACAGAAGTTTTCGAAGACCGTCGGCTTTATCCGTGACTGAATAATTTTTACGAATGCTCGGCATTTTATATTTTCCGGCGGGTGCTATATTTTTAATTTGAAGAGTGACGGATGCGGGGCCAATAAATGCAACACGTGACGGTGGTCTAACATCTCCGCTGTAAATCAGTTTAGAATACTCATCTTGAATTTGGCGCATCTCATCATTGGATATCGGAAAATTGCTCGACTGTATTCCAGACAATATTAATTTAATGCATTCTCTTAGCCCCTTTAACAAGACATCTGGTTTAATTCCTGCCTTTATTATAGCCGAATTATCCACTTCAATCTCGACTTCGTACTTGTCTTCCCCTCTCATTATATTCGACGTCTTGAAATCTCCGTACGATTTTTTCGCTGCCCCAAATGTATCCTTTACGATACTAATATCAATTTTAACAGGATAATCGGGGTGCGTAAATGCGGTTCGGCGAATGTACCTAAAATTTTTACCGGTTGATTTCCAATTTGAAACGATTTGTTCGCGCTCATCTTTTCCGATTTCGCGTTCGGTTTGAAGCGACACCCTAAAATCGAAATCGGCATTATCGACGGGACGAATGTCAGATGTAAATTCTGAACCGTCTTCGCGCGTCACTTTATGTTCCATATTTTTTTTAATCACCATTACCGCATTTTTATCTACAATCGAGTTGTCAATGCAGAAATTCTGTATATTTGAAAAACCGTCAATTTGAACTCGAGCGTCAGAGTCATTTAGAAATATTCTTAAACTGTACTCTTCAGTGCCTTTCTGAAACTGAAGTGACTTTAACTTTTTAATAATATTGGTAACATTGTCTTTTGTTAAAGGTGCAGAATGCTTCATGGTTCCAAAACGAACTTCTAGTTCGGGTTCTAAACTCGACGACCCTGATCCCGCACCCCCTTTTAAGGCATCTAAATACGTTTTTACAATCGTGTCAAATTTCAACTTGTCTTCATTTTGTTTTTCTTTCTCATTTTCCTTTTTTTCTTGTCGATTTCCTTTTGTTGAAGATGAAAATGTCGCCGACATTATATTATATACTTTATTTAGATAATTCTATATTGTTCAATTTTATAATAATTTTATAATAATTTTATAATAATTTAATTATAAAATTATAAAATTATAAAATTATAAAATTCAAAAATGTTTTTTAATATTAATATAAATATATAATAAATATGCAAACACCGAGATTACAAACACCGAGATTACAAATTTTTGAAGATATACATAAAAAAGGAATCGCAGAAGAAAAAGAGAGGAGAAAACAACAAGAAGAAAGTAGACAATTTTGGAAAAATAAAGGGTGTATTGATCACAACTTAGACAAGTCAGATGCTAGTACAGATGACGAAGTGGAATCAGAAGGAGGAGGTAAAAAAAAAAATAGAAAATATAGAAAATATACAATTAAAACAATAAAAAATAAAATTAAAAGATCAAAAAAATGGTCATTAAAATATAAAAAAAGTATCAACTGCAGACGACCTCGTGGATTTTCACAACGCCAATACTGCAAATATGGGCGTAAATAACCGTAAAAATATATAAAATAAATTTAATTCAAATATTCACATATATGGTCATATAAAATTTGTTTTGTTTTTTTTTCTAATGTGACTTTTACATTCGCATTTGTATTTATAGCATCAGATGTAACTTTATTATATATTTCAAGCAGTTCTGCGTGCGTGTAAGAAGAAATCGACTTTATCGGCGCAAGAACATTTTCCATTCGCCATTTTGTTTTTCGAATGCCGTTTGCCATGTCATTCAATGCTGTCCCGTTTTTAAACACGTGAATCCCTAATCCACCCTCTACTTCTTCAACTAAATATGGCGATTCCTCGTCTCCGATTCCGTATAACTCAAAATAACAGTTTCGTTTAATAAACATTGCAGAAATATTATGAATAATACAAAGTCCAAAAAAACCCTCGAGGGTTAATACCGCATCACCTGATAACTCAGTTTCGATTCGCCCTTTATTCAACTTGTGCTGCTTAAATACATTTGACATTTTATGCATGGTTTCAACTGCACTAATTTTTATTTCTTTTTCTGTAACAAATTTGGTTTTCAAATACTTGTACTCGTCTTCACCTCGCAACATAATATAGAATGCCCAGAATAATTTATCTTTATCTTTTGCATGTATTTGTAAAAAATAGGAAAGCGGTGAAGAGTCCAACTCTTTAATTGGCTCTTTCTCTTTCTCTTTAATTAATTCTTTAATTTGCTCTTTCTCTTCAATTTTTTTTCCTATAATGTATTTTTGAAGAGAATGAACAACTTGTTCAAGTTCCAACGTGTCATGAATGGACATTTTTTTAATATATATATGTTTATTGTTATGTTATAATGTTATTAGAAACACTCTTTAATATTATTTAAAATATTGATTTGCCAACAATGTCTTTTTCTCTTCAAATTCATACAGTTGTGTTTCTTGTTTATTTACAAATGTTACATATTCATTTATTTTATTCATTACATCATAATTAACATATGATAAATTTACAAACACTCCGTTTTTATTTTCGCTAAATGTTATATGATTTGAATGTAAAATTCTCAATACTTCAATTTGATGAAATTCAGAAAGTAACTCAATATTATCCCTCAATATTTTTAACGAATCTGCTGATCCTGTGATTGGTTTTGTTACGTTTGTTTCTGTTGCTGTTTCTTCTTCATCATCATAGTTAACTTGGGTTTGCATTATATTATTACAGTTAATTATAATTATAATAATAAATAAAAATCTTTTTATATTTATTAAACATAATATATTCTAAATTACTTGTTTTCATCATTATTATTATTAATATTATTAATATTCTGTTGATTATTATTATTATTAATATTCTGTTGATTATTATTATTATTAATATTCTGTTGATTATTATTATTATTATTATATTTTTCAATGATTGAATGATATAAAGTTGCCCATCCAATTCCAATCATGGTTTTTTAATTTAAATTTGTTATATGTGCGATGCAATTTACTATATATGAATATTATTTTATATTTATACTCATTTATATATTATTTATTTATCATATGGAATATAAATAAATAATATAGAAAACATCCAATTACCCATAAATTGAACGCATTTCGCTATATGTCATATTTCTACCGACCGCATTTTTAAATTCATCATTGCCTTCATTTATAATCTGCATTAGCGATTCTTCAGAAATATTTTTTTCTGTAAATAAATCTTCTACCTTTTGTTCACCTTCTAGTTCTAATTTTTTACATAATTCTTCTGTGGATTCGACGGGTTTTGGTGTTGGTGTTGATGTTGTTGTTTGCATTTTATCTCTATTTATTTATATTATTTATTCTTTATATTCGTGCTTATTATAATTTATATTTACAATTTATACTTACAATTTATAATTATTATATTATTATATTATTATATTATATAATTTAGGAGGAATGTCGCAACCGCCGAATAGAGGACGAGGGAATAGAGGACGAGGGAATAGAGGACGAGGGAATATATTCGTGGGGTACAATAGAGCGGCAGCACAAGAAGCGGCGGCAGCACAAGCAGAAGCAGCAGCAGCAGCAGCAGCACAAGCAGAAGCAGCAGCACAAGCAGCAGCACAAGCAGCGGATATAATAAGAAGACGAGGGAATAGAGGCAGAGGCGGAATAATAATGAACATAGAAGATAGAAGGGGGCAAATAGCAAGAGCGGAAAGAATGCTAGAAGAAGCAGCAAGAGCGGCAGAACAAGAAGCAGCAGCAAGAGCGGCAGAACAAGAAGAAGCGGCAAGAATGCAAGAAGAAGCAGCAAGAATGCAAGAAGCAGCAGCAGCACAAGAAGAAGCGGCAAGAATGCAAACAGCAGCAGCAGCACAAGAAGAAGCAGCACTACTAGCGCCAGAACAAACAGTACGACGTCGTGTTCTAGCACATATGGCTTATATGGATTCTATAAATGCTAGAAGACCGCCGCCGCCACCACCTCCACCTCCACGACAAATGGATCCTCAGGATTATTATAATGTTCTACCTACCGCGCGTAATTTTCCAGAAAATCACGACTATTATCCGGGTCTTACTCGTGAACAAATAAATGAATTGACCGGGCGTATGGGTGGAGAAAAAAAAAGAAAATATACAAGTGTGCTGCGAAAAAAATACCAACAACGTCGTCGTCGTCGTAGTTCGACAAAAAAATATAAAAATAAAAAAAATTAATTTTAATTTTTAAAAAAAATTGAAATATTAAATAGTTTAATATTTAATATTATAAAACTGGTGTCATATCATACATACGAGACAATAAAACAATCAAACCATGAATTTTTCAGCCGCAAATGCATACATCACTTCTCGCAATGTTGCAACTTTGAATATCACATCCGACAATGTTCATGATAACTTATGGCCTCTATTTCAGCAATTACTGGCAACAAATTACGAAACGATCATTCAAACAAGTGAATGGACTTATGCCAAGGCATTTAAATACGCCGTCGATTCAATAAAAAAAGAATACAGTGATATTCTAGAGAAAATAGACCTTCAAAAAAAAATATGTTTCTATTTTATAATGTACATTCATCATTAGAAGTTTTTTATTAAGCTTAATAAATATTCCATTAGAAACTTTCGGTCTAAAAATATTATTAGAAGTTTTATTTATTTCATATTCATAATCTAATTCATTATTATAATAGTTTGTAAAATTTTTAATATTATTTTCATTATTTGATGTAATGTAAACATGGTATATCTACTGGGTTATTCTAAATATGCATTCGAATACTTGAACGCGTAATACGCGACGAGCGATATTGATAGTAGCATTGGTAATGTTTCATACGACAAACTTGCAGTTTTCAACACAATAAATGCAGACGATATCGGATTTCCAAAAATGGTGCTAAAAAATGCTGTAATTCCTACAATAATAGATTGCGTATGAGGAACAGATGTATAGTTGTCATACACACTTCCAATTCCACCTCCAATCGACATGAAAATAAATTTTTGTCCACCTGGACACCCTGCAATAAATGTCAAAATAACATTCATAATAATTCCAAATAAAATCTTAAAATTGTATACACACGTGTCATAAAATTCACAATTCAAAAGTTTTATTCCGCTGCCCGTTATCTCGTCTCCGTGTTCAGATGTATTAATTAGCGCAGCAACACAAAACCCGAAAATAATTGGAAGAATATTCAACAGTGTCTTACTCTTATTAACAAGTGAATTCACTCCATAAAAAAGTGATGTCATTATTGCCATTAATAAAGATGCAACTAGTCCGCAAATTATGGCTAAAATTAAATACTGTATTATATGCGATACACTATATGTGAATGATACTGGATGATCGTTAAATAAATTATTGCTTACATCAACCAACGAATATGCAACAAGTATTCCAATACAGCAATACATTACATTCGATATAATGTTTGCGGACCCATCCCGTAATGATTTTTCTAAAACTAATACGAAAGATGCCAACGGTGAATGAAAAAGTATTGTAATTCCAAAGATATATCCTAAATACAGTAAACTTTCAAAATTTAATTCTAAACTGTAATTTTTAAAAATATCTTTAAAAATATTGTAAGCATATAGTAATAGTAGCACTGACATATAAATAATGGGCGTTTCAGAACCAAGAGCTCCGCCGGCATATACCGCAACTAAACTGCCTGCAACGATTGCCAAGAGAGAATTAAATGGAAAATCTTTTTTGAAATATTTGGGATAATCTAAATTCTTAAATAGGTTGTGTATATTTGAATAAATTGGGCCATTTGCATTTTTAAATAGAAATGTCCTGGATGCAACCCAAAACAGTAAAGGTGTCAACAAATACATGACTTTTGGATTCTTAAAAATATTTAGTTTCGCTTCATTAGATAAATTGATAAATGCATGTTTATATAAAATACAAATGTACCCAATGAAATAAAGCGTAATCACAATAAAAATAAAAGTTATAGCACTTTTAATGAATTGCATTCATTCGTATATATGTTATTAATATAATTAAAAAATTATATAATTAAAAAATTATATAATTAAAAAATTATATAATTAAAAAATTATATTAATTATTTTATATTTTAATTAACATTTTCTCTCTAATCTCTCTAAAAATAAAGATACAACTATTATATTAAAAGAATCTTTGATTTCGATACATGACTGATTTTTATAAAAGGTTATCATTCTATTTTTAGAGAGATTAGAGAGAAATAAATAAATAAATAAATAAATAAATAAATAAATAAATAAATAAATAAATAAATAAATAAATAAATAAATAAATAAATAAATAAATAAATAAATAAATAAATAAATAAA
>Ga0114978_10000228_pt1 | contig 46944 bp, 72 predicted proteins | sample S_140212_EF_Meta_FD_87027 | JGI IMG/M metagenome (GOLD analysis project Ga0114978, IMG submission 87027) | Freshwater microbial communities from Lake Simoncouche, Canada to study carbon cycling - S_140212_EF_MetaG | ecosystem: Environmental > Aquatic > Freshwater > Lake | place: Lake...
GCAAAAACTTATGATACAAAAAAAGATATAATAATAAAAGGATTAACCGAAAAAAACAATAGAGTTATGGCTTTTTATATGGATGGAGATTCAGGTAGGGAAATTGATATTGATGGACTTGATCCAATCAAGGAAGAAGTTGAAAAAATTGAGGCAACAGAAGCAACTGGTTCAGGATCTTCAGGAGCATATGAAACACCTGCAATGTGGGCAAAATCAACAAAGAAAAAAGATTGGGGACCAAGCAGAAAAACACAGTACAAAGGAGGGTCTTTTGTTTCAGTAAAGAAAAAATGCACAAAATTTCCATATTGTAATCAAGGTGATATTAAAGCATTGAACCTTTATAAAAATGAATCAGTTAAAGAAGCAATAGCAAAAGTTGCAAAAAAACTTAATGTGAATGAAACAACCGTAAAAGCTATTTTAGAATATGAAATGGAAAAAATAAACAAAAGAACTAAATAATGATATTTATAAATAAAATATAAAATGGATAACTTTAACAAAAATATTGACAAATTAATAACTAAAATTCTTTCTGAAGAAATTGAAAACAAATCTCAAAAATTATCAGAACAAATGGAAGGAGAATGGATGGAAATTGATACAAACGAAGAACTTCATGGGAATCAAAAAAAACTTGATGTTGCAGAACCAAAAGGTAAACTTACTTCTGCTGATTTTAAAAAATTGAGATCTAATAAAAAAGAAGAAGTTGAAGAAGGAATGTATTATGATGATCTTTCTGATTTTGGGGATTATGAAGGAGATGAAGAAGAAGAACATCAAGCAGAAAAACTTTCTCAAAAAGAACCAAGATATAGAGGAACAAGATTTGCATCATTTAATGACGAAGATTGGTTTGATGAACATGATTACCCGTATACAGGTGAATTTGATTTTGATTTTGATGAAGAAAAATTCGATGAATTTGAACCATTCAATAAAAAATATGGAAAAAAAGTTAAATGGTTTTCATCAGATGAAAATGGAAAAACAATGTTTAACAGATATAAAGAAAAATTTGGTCCTTTGAAAATCAGATTGGCTAAAGGTTTAGAAGAGGCAGAAACTGAAGAAGGTAATAAATTTTCAGGTGAATTAGAAAATGCAAGAAAAGAACACAAAAAAAGTTTCGAGGTTGACGGTAAAACTTACCCTGTTAAAGAAGCGGAAGAAAAATGGATTCAAAAAACAGGTATGAAAAAAGGTGCTTTACACAAAAAATTAGGAGTTCCTGAAGGAGATAAAATTCCTCAATCTAAATTAAAATCATTAAAGGCGGAACTTCATAAAAAATCAGAAGGAGACAAAAAATTGTCTGCGGCAGATTCTAAATTACTAAAACAAGTTAATTTAGCTCTTACGCTAAAGAATGTTAAAGAAAATGTTAACATACTTTCTTTAACTGAAACAGAATTAATTGATATGATTGAAAGTTTAGTGATAGAACAAAAAGTAAAAGATAACGCTGAAAAAAATAATATTAGCAAAAAAGAAGCAACAGGATTAAAGAAAACTGAAAAAGTTTTAGGAAAAAATAAATCAGAAGGAGACTCATATTTTAAAGAATTAGCTAAAAAAATGACAGATTATTTGAAAGATAGCACAAAAGGAAAGTATGAAATGAACCCTGAAAGTTTTCCTCAAAGTAATTATGATATGGAAAAAGAACATAATGAAATGAAGTATCATCCATCAGAAGCTGTTGAAGAATATATTGAAGCTTTCTCATATCCTGGAATGACAAATTTAGTTTATGATGAAATCAAACCTGATGATAAAAGAATTGATAAGCAATTAAAAGGTGATTCAACCTATGGTAATGCAGTTACAGATAAAGATGGAAAAGCATTAGGTAATGTTGTCCCAAGCAAAGTTGGAGAAAGATTTAAAAAGAATTATGATGAAAATGTTTATGGTGCTGAACAAATGAAAGCATCTTATAAGAGACAACCACAGGAAACTATTGAAGTTGAAGGTAATAATAAAACAAAAGGTTCTTTAAAATCTAAACAAGGTGCTGACAAATCAAGCTCAATTAAAAAAGCAACTAAAATTCTTAACACATTAGAGTCTACTGAAAATAAGAAAGAAAAACTTATTAGTGAGGATATGGAAAAGATGAAAAATCTAATTGGTTATAACAGAAAAACACAATAAAAATTCACATTTAGAATCATTTTATTATATTCTCCATAGATGAACTCTATGGAGAATTTTTTTAACTGGATGGTCAAACCTATACCTAAAGAAGATGTTTTAATATGGTTTAATGTTCATAATATGAATTATGAAAACATTGAATTATGTGGTGATATATTTAAATCATTGAATCATATAATAACTGATACCTACTTGGGTAATGAAACGGATGGTTTTGAAACAAAAATAATATTAACAGAAGAAGATAACACCGCACATTTTAATTGGTGTTGGAATAAATTATTGGATAATTTTCGTAAAGAAAATATTGTAATAAAGCATAGTGGAGAACATAAAGATTATTTATTAAATTTTTTTAATGATACTTTTTATAATCAAAAAGAAAAAACTGTTAAGGGATCCATACCTATTTTTTTAATTGAAGTATTTGATGTGGATAAGCCTTTTACTAAATCAGATTTAGACATTCTTACTGAACTTTATAAGTTAATTGGAAAAAATATAGAATAAAAAAACCTTCATTCTATTTACACCAGGGTAAAAAATATTAGTTTTAGGGAATAATAAACAAAAAATATTTTATCAAATGGAAACATTAGAACAAATTAAAGAGTTGACTGAATTACTTTCAGTTGATGCTACAAAATTTTACAAAGGTAATAAAAGTGCTGGAACAAGAGCAAGAAAAACAGCACAGGAATTAAAGGCAATTCTTCAAAAATTCAGAGGAGAGATCCTTGAACATAAAAAAGTTGAAGACAATGCATAATATTGAAACAATATATTTGTTTATATTTGTTTTTACAATATTAGTTACACTTAAACACATAACTAAATTTATAGGAGCCTTGTTGAAACCAACACCAACACCAATGTTGTATTCTAACAAGGAACTCCTATATTTGGGGTTATCAGTTAGTTATATTATAACCTATATCATAATACAATGAGTTTTTATAAAGAATTAGAATTATTTCAAGAGTATGTACATTCAATAAGAAAATTAAAAAACTTTTTAAGTTTTGATTTACAATTTCCATCTAAATGGTCAATGCCAAAGAGTTTTACCGAGGAAGGTCAAACAGTTGCTTTTGAATCCGAAGATCCAAACTCAAAAGGAATTTCGTTTGTTTGTGAATTTAAAGAAAGTGAAGTAAATAAAACTTTGGCTAAAGTGTTAAAAATTATTAAATTAAATAAAGAAAGAGAACTGAAAGAAAAATTATTTAAAGAAACTATCGAACAATTAAAACAAACTTTTGAAAAAACAGATTTGGATCAATTACAACGATTGTATTTTGATTTTGATAATGATATAAATTTAAATGAAAATGAGCAAGACGGACAGGAACCAGCAACTATTGAATTGGCTGAATAGTGAAAAGTATAAAGATCAGAATGATTTGAATCATCATAAAAACAAGTTAATCTCTGATTTAAAAAAAATTAAAAAAGAGGAATTATTTAGAGAGCCTGAAAAATTATCATTATGGAAGAAAATAAAAGTATTGATATTGGGGAAATAGAAAAATTGGCACTTATTGCCGAATCTGTCCAATCTATGTTTAGTGGAAAAGGAACCATCATATTTGAATTACCTCAAGGAGAATACAGTAGTGTTATAAATCATTTTAGAGAAGTTGATAGGAAACACAAACAATTCTCAATTGATATATCAGGAACTGAATTCCATTTTATTTTGATGGAGGATAAGTCGTAAATTTTCTATAAAAAATTTTTTTATCAATACCTTTTTCGTCTATAAGATTGAAAAGGTATTTTTTTTGTGCTGTTGAAGAATCTTTAACTAAAATACAATCTCCTCTTTTAATTTTAAAGAAATGAAAAGTTAGAGAGTCTACGAATCTTTGAGACTCATTTTCATTTTTCAAAGAAAATAACCATATATCAGTATCTTTTTGGATTATAATTTTATTATTCAATGATGAAATCATTTTAACTCCATCACCTTTCAAATAAGATTTAATCAGATCTTGAGTTTTTATTTTTTTCTTTTTTTGGAGATCGTATATTGTCTCTTCTTTTTTGTAAGGATTAATTTGGAATAAAGTCATACCTTCTTCTTCAAGTTTAACTTTTATATTTCTACCCATTTCATCTGTAATATAAACAGGGACAAGTTGTTGAGATGTCATTTCTATTAAGCCAATCTCATAACTGCAATGATTACCATTTTCAATATCAACATTAAAAATTACTTCATCAGATTCTTTAATCTTTTTATCGTAAAAAGATTTTGCTTTTGAGAAAGTTATAAATTTCTTTATTATTCGTTTCTTTTTTTTATTCTTGAATAATACCACAAGGTAATTTACCATATATGAAAGATTATTATAAAATATTAGAAATTGAAGAGAAAGCGTCAGAAGATGAAATAAAAAAAAGTTACAGGACCCTTTCAAAAAAATATCATCCTGATTTAAATCCCGAAGGAGCTGAAAAATTTAAAGAAATAGCAGAGGCTTATGAGATTTTAGGGGATAAAACAAAAAGATCACAATATGACTCCTCAAAAAATAATTCTTTTGGTGGAACTTCATTTGAAGACATGTTTAGTCAAATGTTTGGAGGACAAATGCCAGGATTTAATCAACAAAGAAGAAAATCTGCACCTGATAAAATTATAAAAGTTGATATAACCCCATTAGAATCATATTTTGCATCAGAAAAAACAATAAATTATGTTAGGGATCATGGATGTAATATTTGTAATGGTACTGGAGGGGATCAACAAATATGTGCAACTTGTGGAGGGCAAGGATTTCAAATTAAACAATTTGGAACTGGATTTATGGTTCAACAAATAAGAACGGCATGTGGTACTTGTGGTGGTAGGGGGTATACTCTTGTTCATAAATGTTATAATTGTGATGGAAGAGGATCTAAATCAGACATTAATCAAATAACTATAAATTTACCATACGGATCGGACAATGGTCAGTTCTTAAAGTTGCAAAATATGGGTGATTTCAGAGGAGGAGAATATGGAGATTTAGTAATACAATTAGAGATGATAAGTAAAGATGGGTATGAAAAAATAAATAATGATATCGTATATAATTTATATCTTAATTTGGAAGAAATTCAAAAAGATAAATTTTTAATTCCACATCCTGATGGAGAACTTAACATGACCGCACCAAAAATATTTGATTCTTCCAAACCTTTACGATTAAGAGGGAAAGGATTTAGAGATGGGGATATGTATGTAAAATTACATGTAAAATTCGAAAGATCTATTTAACTAAATGGATTAGATCTTTAACAATTTGAATTGTTCCGTAAATACAAGAAACAAGTAGATAACTTCCTAACAATACAACAAGTAATTGTTTATTATTATAAGGAGTTTTCTTACATTCGTTACATTCTTTTTGATTCGACATATTTATAATTATGTTATTAGAGCAGATTATTAAAAGAGTTCTTTATCATTATCTTGATGAAAAAGAACAAAAGAAATTTAAGAAACCTCGTAAATATAGTAAATCCTATTGTAAAAATACTTCTTGTGATGATATGGGGTTTACACAAAAGGCATCTTGCAGACCATACAAAAATTGTTATAAATAAGTTTGTTTTTTTCAAAAAAATTATTATACTTAATTCATGTTAAGTTATATCGGAGGAAAATCAAAAATAGGTAAATGGATTGTCGACCTATACCCAACAGACATGGAAACATATGTTGAAACATTCGGTGGAATGTTTTGGTGTTTTTTTAATATGGATCTGACAAAATATCCAAATCTCAAGAAGGTCGTATATAACGATTTTAACCCCCTTAATTACAATCTATTCAGATGTGTACAGAATCCTTCGGAACTACAAAGAGCTCTTGATTCGGTTCCTGTGCAACAATTAGGGGTATCTACAACACCTCAAGAATATAAAGATAGGTTTGTCAGTTTTCAAGCCGAAATTTTTTCACCTAATGTGATTATAAACTCACCCGACTATGAGTTGGCTGCAAAGTATGTTTATATTGTTACTCAAGTGTTTAGTGGGAGTAAACCCGAAACCTCTTCATTTATTGACCTCAAAGGTAAATACAGATCAAAGTATCTTTCTTTTAGAGATAAATTAAGTAAACCGGATTGGGTTGAGCATTTCTTAAAAATAACTGATGTTAGAAATGTTGATTTTGGTGATGTGATTGATGAGTTTGACTCACCAAATACATACATTTATTTAGATCCTCCATATTGGAAGACCGAGAATTATTATTCTAATCACGATTTTGATAGGGAAGATCACGAAAGATTAGCAAATAAATTACATAAAATACAGGGTAAGTTTAGTTTATCTTACTATGATTTCCCATTATTACACGATTGGTTCCCTGTGGATCAATATAGGTGGGAAACAAAAGAATTTGCAAAAGCGGCTTCTGCCAAAAAAGGTGTAAAACAAAATATGGGAAAAGAGCTCTTGATATTGAATTATTAGTTATTTTTGCTTCCACAGTATATTTATAATTAAATAATTTTAAATGAAATTCACGTCATTATTGAGGAAAATTATAGTTGAGCAGAGTAAGTTTGAGGTATTATCAAATGTTTATACGATGCCAACAGTGGATAAAGAGGGAAAAAAACAAAAACCAAAACTTACCAAACAAGAGTTTTATGAACTTCTCCAAGCAGATCCAACAACAAAGTTGAATAATGTTGATTTGGAATCAGCGACATCTGAAGACCTTAAAAAGGTTAAAGCTGGTAGTTATGTTGCTTGGATTATTAAACATTATTTGAATCCAACAACAGAAAGAGAAATTGGTGATGCAGGATATAAAGAAGAAGTTAGTCAAGCAAAGTCAACATACATTGAAGATCTGTCAAAAATAACTAATGATCTTCAAAAATTTATTAGATTTAAAGGTAGAATTGAAGGTGAGAAAGATTTGAATAAATTAACTCCTTCAGAACTTTATGATAAAGTAAAAGATTTTTCTTTGGAAAAAACTAAAGCGAGTGCACAGGAAAAACAAGAAGCATCTAAAACTTATGCTCATCCTGGTGGTGATGTTGTGTTTAGAGGTAATGATTGGACCGTAGTTAAAATTACCGATAAAGGACAACTCGGGAAAGATGCTGCTTGTTTTTATGGAGGATATTACCTTGAACCTGGCAAAGGTGAAACAAGATGGTGTACATCAGGACCAGGATTAAATTGGTTCGAGCGTTATATCAATAAAGGTCCTTTATATGTTGTTATACCTAATAATGTGACTGGTAAAATTGGCGAGAAGACCGGATTACCCGCTGAAAGGTATCAATTCCATTTTCCCGATAATCAATTTATGGATGTTCACGATCATTCAATTAATTTGGTTGAATATTTAAATGGGCCAATGAATGAACTTAAAGATTTTTTCAAACCAGAATTTGCTAAAGGATTAACAACTGGTGGACAAACACTCTTCATTGATAATTTTAGTCAAGGTGCAATAGGTAAATTTATAGGACTTTATGGTTTAGAAGATCTTTTTGATAGCTTACCTGAAACATTGGAACAATTACAAATTATTAATAAAGATAACAATAATATCATTATCAGTATTCCTCCATCAATAACAAGGTTTAAAGATTTGAACTTTATTTTATTTGATAATTGTGTAGATAATGCTCCTGATTATCTTTGTGAACTTAAAAAGTTGAGATTTTTAGCATTAATGAATAATCCTAAATTGAAGAAAATTCCTGATTGTGTAAATGATCTTCCTGAACTTATGTTTTTAAACTTAAAAGGAAGTACAAATGTAAAAATACCACAACCAATATTAGATAGGGCATTTGATTTAGGTGATAACATGTACAATCTTTCAGGTGTATAAAATATTATAATATGAGCGTTGATGTTGAAATTTATGTAAGTAATATTATCAAATTTTTCAGAGACAACCCTAAAGACTTGACTAATTTAATTCCTAAAGAAAAAGAGGAAGATTTTTATAAAAAAATAAAGGAAGTTGCTATTTTAAACTATGAAAAAGAAATGGAAGCTTCTCTTACTCAAAAACAAATGATTGACATTTGTAGGGAATTAAATGGACAAACACCAAAAGAAATAGAAATTTTCGATAAGGTATTTCATAAAACCAAATTTGGTTTTATCTGCCTGAACTAGTTATTTTATCACAATTTAATTTTACTATTCTCTTATGAAAGAGGTAATTTACAAGGTTTCGTTTGAAACATATCAAAATACTCAATTTGATGATCAAACAGATATTAAATATTTGAATGATTATTGTCCACCACAAAAAAGTAGGGCAAAAAATAAAACTGTTTTTAACTATAAAACAAATAATCAGGATAAAGATTTTTATATTGAAAATTATGGAAATCCTCTTTGTGAAATACATAAGATTTATGCTATGATCGTAGTTGAAAAAAATGAAGATAAGATCTCATTGAAATTTTTCAATGGAACTAGACATAGAAAAGCTGGTGTATTTTGGTTTAAAGTAGTTAAAAATATGAAATTTTTAACCATTAACACAAAGACAGGAGATATGTATTGTGGAAGCATTCAAAACTATCAAAAAAAGAAAAAGTTTGCCAAATCTTTGAGAAGAAATAGTTTTTTTGAAAATCCACTCACAGAAATGAAATATAGCATAAATAATTTTTTAATTAATTTCAATTTATGTAAAGATTCGTTTACTAACACTAAAGAATCAATTGATGCTTTTCTTAAAGAAATTGATGGGGGTCGACATTCAGAAACAATAAAAGATACAGATCGAATTTTTAAATTTTATTTAGATAAAAGAAAAATTAAATATCCTAATAATTTTTGGTTATATTCAAATACTTTTAAATCAAAAGATTTTAAAAAAATTCTGAAAAAAAATGATCTTAAAATTGTTGATTCCTTTATGGTTTTTAATAACTTAAATGGAAAAAAAGTAAAAAAATCTTTACACTCTTGTGTTGGATTAAATATTTCATTATTATTAGAGGCAAAGAAAATTTTTGGTGATGATTGGATTAATCAAGAAGATGATTTTATAATAAAATGTTTGAATTATTCATCCACTTCTTTTGTATTTGGATTTTCTAATCTCGGTAATTTTGAATTCTTTAGTAAAGAAGAACTAAAAAGAATATATAAAATATTTAAACTTACTTTTTTTGAACTTGAGTTAGATGAATATACTTTTAGAGACCACATTTATATTTATTCTCAGCTAAAAAGATACGGTGAAATTAATTTTAAATGGGCATCAACAAATATTTCAGAATTTAGGAAAGAACATTTGGACTGGTCAAATACTTTAGAATTTTATAAAAAAGGAGAATACACTAGAATATATCCGCAACATTATTATAAGATTTTAAAAAATCCAATTATAATAGGTAAAGAAGATTATTTTCCTGTTATTTTGGATAAAACATCTAATTATAATGAAGAAAGTGATCGTCAGTCAAATTGTGTTAAAACATACATTGGAAGATCTAGTTCTATTATTATTTCGCTTAGAAAACATTCAACTGATTCAGAGGTTAGATCCACAATTCAGTATGAAATAATTAAAGATATTGTGAATGATAAAATAAGCATAAATAGAGTTCAATTTTTAGGTAGGTTTAATTCAAAACTTGAAAGTTCATGGGACGAACCTCTATTGAAATTAGACAAATTGATGTTATTATGTGTTCAAGATAAAAAATACACTAATGTAAAAATCACTAAAAAGTGTGGTAATGGTGTTATTTTAGAGTCTGACAGTGAATGGATGGAAAATACAGGAAGATTGAAGTGGTCATATAAAGAAATTGAAAATGAATAAAAAACCGGAATATATTGTAAAGAAAGAAAATGAATCTGAAATATTTTCAGTTGTAAAATTCGAATACTTCGATGGAAAATCATCAGATTTTTTCAAAAACAAAAAATTTAAAATTGTTTATTTGGAATCAATGACTGATAATGTTTCAATACTTAAGCATCAAAAAATTATTTATGAAACAGAACAAAAATTTTATTTGTATGTTGAAAATGGTGATTCAAAAGATGTGTGGTTTTTAACTATTTATTATCAACCTGAACAATTGAATGAGTTAAGATTCTTTATAAATCAATTAAATAAACAATACGAAAAAACTAAAATTAAATAATATGGAAATAACAAGTAATGAATTAAAAGAAAAAATTAAAAACGGAAATAAAGTTCTTATTGATTTTTATGGAACTTTTTGTGGTCCTTGTAAAGTAATGAAACCAATGTTCGAAAAGGCATCACAAACACTTAAAGAGAATGGATCATCTGTAGAATTATATACATTTAACATTGATAATGACAGGGATTACATTGCTGAATTGGGATTAAGAAGTGTGCCAACAATTAAAGGATTTTCAAATGGACAAGAAAAGTTTTCTGAAGTTGGTCTTAAACAAACAAATGTCATTTTGGAAATGGCAGATAGATTAAATTAAATAATATGAAAAATTTATCCGTAGTAGTTTATACAATGAAAGGGTGCCCTTTTTGTGATCAATTTAAAGATTTATTAACAACAGAAAGTATTGAATTTTTTGATAGAGATATTGATGAATACAAAGAAGAATATGATCTGTATTCCAAAATTACTGAAAATGAATTGATACCTGCTTTATTAGTAATAGAAGGAGAAAATGATGATTATGAATCATTCTTATATGCTCCTGATAGAGATTATAATGAACTAACTGAAGCTGTTGATATAATTAAAAATCATAGAAAAAAAGTAGGAATCATTTAGATGATTAAAAAATCTTTTTGAATCTTTTTTATACATTCAAAATCATTAAGTGGATCGGTTAATTCTAAAGACCAATCCACTTTTTTTATTTCTTTTGTTAGTATTGAATAATCAAAATCAAAAGAATCTAAAATTGAAGATTTTAATTTTTCATCATAATCTTCATTCATATCATCGTATACATTAAAAAAAACATCTTCGTTATTTTTATCGTATGAAAGATCCAATGTTAGTTTAGTGAAAGGGTTATTAGGAGGAATATTGTATACAATATGTTTCCCATAATAATAAAGAATTCTACCTTGACTCAAAGAATATCCATGTGGAAATTCTGATGATACAATTAAATTGGTATCATCATCTATTTTATTTAAATCTGCATCATAAGAAAAAGATTTATCTAAATTATGTAAATCACACTGTTTATATTTGTAAGAGCAATTTTCGGAATTATAATAACTGTATTTTATTTTTTCTTTGACTTTTAATTCGACATCGTATTCTATTAAATCAATAGTATTTTTTATAAAGTTTTCATTAAAATAAATTGAATAAGTAGAATTAAAATTATCTATTACTTCGAATAAATTTAAAGGATCTTTATGGGTTGTTTTACCTTTAATAGCTACAAAGTTACCACAATCAACAATCTGTATTATACTATGTTCTTCAGAGGGGATTAAACCAAGAATATGATCTGCCAATAGATTTACTTTAAACAACCTACTTCCGACACTTTTCAAAACCATAAATTATATTTTCAAAAATATAAAACAAATAAAAATATATCTAAATAAAATTATTAATAATTGTTAATAATTTCTTTAATCTCTTCAGATGTATTGTAAAACATTTTAAGAAATCTTGGCCATATTTCGGGGTTATACTGTTTTATTAAATTAACATATGTTAAGTAATATGGTTCTTCAGTGTCTTTTTTGAAAAAATCTGCTGTTCCTGGAAATTCAGATGGCATGTCCGCAACAATTTTTGAAATTCTGGTATCAAAAATGTTTTCATCATTAATTCTTGAAATTATATTTAATGATAATTTAGATAGTGGAGTGTTTTTTGCGAAATGGTCTAAAATGTTTTTAAGAGATTCCAGTAAAAATTTTTTATTATCAATATTTTTCAATCTTTTCAATCTGATTTGAAATTCCTTAACCAACCCTTCCAAAAATTCATTTGTTATAGTTCTAAATTCATAAGGATGACCCCAATACATTTCATCTTTTTTTTCATTGTATGAAGTCATCAGATTAATATTCATTTTGGTTGATTGAGTTGGATCTGTGGCGTGTAACATTTCGTGGTATATAGTAAGAAACAGGTTCTTTTTTGATCCATATTCTTTAGGTTGGAGTTCCATTACAAAATCCATAGGATCTCTTGAAAACTCTGGTTTTGTCTCCATCTGTCCAATAAACTTCAATTTTGGATTGATTACAATTTTAACTAACCCATCTGTACCATCAGAAGTTTTGAAACTAATCGAATCAACTTGTGTTTCCTTATCAAAATTTTTATTTCTTGATGACCAAAGTTTATCTGTAACATCAATCATTTTGGTATACACTTCAGGATTGAATTTAAACCTTTTTTGTTCAGTTATTACATTTTCTAATATGTTAATAAATTTCATCATTAGTTTAAGTCAGTGCTCCAGTCTATTTGAATTTCTTTTGGTCTTATTTTATTTGAATATTGGTCAAATACCTTTTTGAATGGGATTTGGGCTTCTTTAATTCCTTTTATTCTATTCATATCTCTACCAACACCTGTTGATAAATATGCCTGAATTTCGTCATCAACAACATTTTTACCATAACCCATTCCTGTTATTTTATTTGCGACAGCGTTTCTTGTTGATTGATCCATTGTTTCGATATTCAACATCTGTTTGTTTTTGTATGATGGAGTGGAAAACCAAAGTCCGTGAGCAACTTCGTGGTATATTAAATCGAGATCCTCACCACTACTCTGATCAATACCGATAAGATAATAATTATCGCCACCAACTATGTTGCGTATTGTATCGACAATACTAAACATAATCAAATCATAGAAATTCAAATCAGGTATCAGTTTAATACAAGACTCAATTGAATTACAAGGAATATTATATCCTGACCAATCTTCGTGATATGTAAAGATATCGTTCTTTGTTTTTTCTTTATAAAATTTAACATAGTCCTTCCACTTAAATCCTTTTCCTCTAAATGAATCAGAATCTGATTCATAAAATTCTTGGTATCTCATAAAGACTCTGGCTCTTAATCTATCATCTTTTATAACAACAGCAAATATCTTTGGATACATTTCAAATAAACTTATCTGACCAAGAATATTTTTGATATTCTTTGGTGGATTTTTGGGAGGGGTAAATCCTTTTTGTTCTTTCAAAATTTTCAATATAGTATTTTCACTAATCATTAAATATAATCTGGGAAAAATTCATTTATGTTCTTATCAACTAAACGAGAATCGGGATAATCTGAAGAATAATAACTTATACAATTATTTTCTTGATTTAATATTGATATATAGCTACCCCAATATCCTAGTGTACCTGTACTATAACCGTTATTATTATGTAAAAAATCCACAATATATGAATCAAAATTGTGTATGGGGACTTTAAATTCGTGAACAGTAACATCTTTTCTGTATTGGTGAGGTCTAGTTGTCCAAGTAATTTCTTTCATTGAAAAATATTTTTCTAATTCGGATATAATCCCCTTGTATATTTCATCTTGATAAGCACTACTGTATGCAAAAGAATGGATGCTATATAGTTCGCTTTTAAGATCTGAAAGATCGTTATCTAAAAGATAATCCATAGTTTCTTCGTCATCAACAATTTTAATTACTGTTTGGGTATTCACATCAACATATTCAGGATGACCTTGTTCTTCGGCAATGGTTTCTAAAACTTCGGTTTGAGGATCTATTTGAATTCCTTCCAATGATTTTACTATATAGTCATATAATATTTGAGTATTCTTTGGAGTTAGTTCGTCAATAACATCTCTATATACATTATCCGTGGTATTATCATAGTAATCATAATCATATTCACCAGTCAATATTGTTTTTATTGTGGAAGGAGCAACGGAATTTCTATCATGACAAAATAATTCAGAAAGTTCTCCTAAATCATCATCAACAAGATAAACAACGCCATTTTCAATTTTTATATCTGATAAAATATTATCAACATTTTTACGGAATACATCTTTATCATTCTGTTCTTGCCAAATTAAAAATTCGTTTTGCCATTCATCTGCATCAGGACCATTGATTGGATCAATCAAATGTAGGGCGTTTCTTTGTTTAAGAAATGAAAAGAATTTATCATAATCACCAAAGTAGGCTTTTATGTTTAATTCTCCGTTATTAAACATATCTACAATCTCTCTAACTTTTTCAATACTCATATGATATAAATACAAAAAAGGGGCAAAAATATGCCCCTTCACTAATTAAATTATTTATTTTGGAATATTACTCTCTAACCCAACCATTGGTTGTTTTATTTACATTGTAATACTTCTCGATTGTTTTTTTGATGGCACTTTTAACATCTTCTTTAACAACCGCTGATTGTGTTTGAGGAGTATTATTTGTATTGGTTGTAGTGGTAGTTTGAGTTTCATTTCCTTTATTTTTGCATCCGCATCCCATTGGTGATATTTTTTAATTGGTTTATTTTAATAAATATTATCTTTGTTAGAAATATAGTATAAAAAGAATATTTATAAAATAAAGAATAATGGATTTTATTAAATTAATAAAAGAGGGAAGAAAGGAAGATTTTGTTTCAAAGTATTCAAATAAGTTTACGCCTGAACAAATAAAAAGGATAGACAGCATGGTCCAGCCTAAATTTTTGGAATGGGCTGGAAAAAATATCGATTCAATAAATTTTGATGAAAACTTTTCAAAACTACATCAAGCTCTTGAATTCTTTGAAAAAAATTCAAGCAATTTACCTATTACAGATTTATATCAATATAAAACTCTAAGCCAGTTACTTGATTCGATTAAAGAGTTTCAAGAAAAACAAAGAAGAACTGTTAAACAAGTTAAAGGTGGGAATGTTGTTTATGATGATAACAGATTCTTTATTATAAATCCGCTCACTCACGATGCGTCTTGTTATTATGGTAAAGGAACAAAATGGTGCACCGCAGCAGAAACAAATCATCATTTCAATTCATATAACGAAGATGGTAAATTATTTTATATTATAGATAAAACTTTGCCTACATCAGATCCAAATTATAAGATGGCAATTCTTAAAAAATTTAATGGTGATATTTCTTATTGGAACGCAATTGACCAAAGTATAAAAACAGGGTGGATTTTTGGAACTGAAGAATTGAAAAAGGTTGAGTCTGTTATGGATCAATATATGGAATCACAATTTCCAGAACAAATAAAAATATTTAGAGACGCTGATTTGGCCAGGAAAGAAAGAGATAGATTAAATCAATTAAGAATAACAAGGGAAAGAAATGAAAGATTGGAGGAGGCCGAAGAAAGAAGAATCGAAAATGAATGGCAATTGGGTCCCGATTGTCCTGAAGAAGGTTTAAAGGCTCATGCTTTATTTGATTATCTTGTTGATAACAATGAAATAGAACCATTAACCAATGAAGATAGGTTAAAAATTGAAGAAATTAAAAATGAGATTGTTAGTCTGAATGCACAATATGATGAGTCAGAAGATGTTGATACGGATATATTGGATCAAATTTCTGATTTGGAAGATGAGTTAGAAGAACTTGAATCTAAAGTAGATGTATATAGTATGATCCCAATTGGAGAACATTATGAGATGAAAACATTCAAAGTAATACCTTCAGGTATTGAAGATCAAGAATACGCAGTTGGTGATTCAAAAGAAGTACAAGATGCTGCTGAAGAATATGTTGAGCAGTTAATTGATGACATTGGGTATATGGGATTTAGTGAAGGATTTGCAAATTCATACATTGATGAGGATGAAGTTGTAAGATATGCTGAAGATTTTTATGAGGATGATGTTAGTCAAAATCCTGAAGTTTATTTAAATGATGAAGATCGAAATATATCTGATAGTCAAGAGGAAGAAATAGAAATATTAAAAGATAAAATATTAAGGACAGAACAACTTATTCAAACATTAGAAGAAACTAAATATGGTGAGAATGACGAAGAAATTGAAGAAGAAGTTGATGAATTAAATGAGAAAATAGAAGAGATGAATGATGAGATTACAGATATCGAATCATCTCCTGCTGGTGAATTTCCACAAAATTTGATTGATGATAAAGTTGAAGACTTGGTATCTGATGTTAGATATAATGTTAGTTGGTTTATGGAAGAATTTGGATTAAATGTTGAAGATTATATCAATAAAGATGAATTTATTCAAGGTGTGATTGATGCTGATGGATATGGGATCATAAATGGTTATGACGGGAGTTATGACACAGTATATGTCCAAGATATTTTATTTTATGTAATGAGGATTGATTAGATCTTTATTGATTATTATATTTGATTATGGCAAGAAGAAAAAAATTGGAGTTCAAATTAAATCCTGAATGGATGTTAAAAGAACCTATAGATTTTGAATATAACAAATATACTTTGTTAGATTATTTACAAAAATGTGAAAAAAATTTTGATAAACTTGAAATTTATCCAGATTTTGTTGAGTTATCATTACATTTGGCAAATTTACAATCAATTGTTAAGGAGAATACACTTTTACTTACTGATAAAAAATTTAAATCTTGTGATGATGAGATTCTTTTGAAAGAACTATATTCAAAAAAAATGAGGGATTTAACAAAAGAAGAGGAAGATGAGTTAAATAAAACAATTAAATTTTCAGGAAATAAATTATTTGATGCTTTCAATCTCGGTAAGTCAATATGGAATATGGCTTATGACAGCCTTCAAATTACCTTAAAGAAAAATAAGAGTAATATCGATTCAGGAAGTGGGTATGTATACTATTATAGTAAGTTCAAAGAAAAACTATTAGTTTGGGAGTATGAGATTAAAAAAGTAAAAGGGGACGAAGTTAACAGTCAAACTGAATTAAAATTAATATACGAAGGAGATCCAAAGGAACTAACATTATTAAAAATTTTGGAAACCTTCTCAAAGTGGAATAAAACAGAAAAATATTCACATTTACCGGTTTTTGAAATCCAATCAACACAAAATTTTCCAATCGAATCCACATTAATTCCAATGATTAAAAGGAAAATAATGGCATATGTTTATCAGATTGTTAATATTGAAAAAATAAAAAACTTTGATTCTCAAGAATAATTTATTATTATTGATCGATGGGATTTCATAGAACCATAATAAATAAAACAAAAACATTTGAACATCTAATGGATGGAACTTTAGATTCATTATATGGTGCAGAATCAATTATCTTTACTGATGAATTTAGTTCTTTTGTGCGTGATCTTTATCTTCAGAACAAAACAGAAAAAGAAATTTTATCAATAATAAATCAAACAACGGAGGAACAAACCAATGAAGTCAATTAAATCTATCAGAAAAACTAAAGAAGTAGAACTTGGAGAGATTAAAAGAGTAGATAACAAAACTGCTCATAATATGGTTGGAAGTATGTGGCAATACATTTCCAAGACAGAATGGAAACAAGCTACTCGTAAGCCAAAAAGTGAAGAGAACCAAGTCGGAAACAAGTCAGAATCAAGTTCAGATCAAGTAAAAAAGAAAAAAAATGAAAAAAATTCTAAAAAAAATTGAGTGGTGGTTTGATTATTACATTGCTTGGATGATGTATAATGGAAACAAAACAGATCGATACATTGACTACATGGAAAAAAAGTGGGGAAACAAAAAATGAGTATTAAAGAATATATAATCAACATTCTTGTTTCGCTACTGTTAGGTTTTATTGTGGTTGCGGTCGTAGGATATTATTTTAAACAAATAAATTCTAATAGAATGATTAGATATCAAACTCCAAAAGAAACAAAAGAACAAATACAATTTTTGAGAGATAGTTTTGAAATGGAATACTATAAAAAACAATTGGAATCATACCCATTCGAACATTCAAAAATACCTACAGATGACACAACAAAATAAATGTGAAAAAATAAAATTAATTAAAATAGTATAATGAAAATAGTATATCTCACTAACTCAATTTGGACTCAAACACTTTACACTTCAAGTTTTTATAACATATCGGTTTTGGAAGACGGTAAAACAACCTCTACTGCAATGTTAGGTAATGGTATTTTAGTATCACAGGTTACTATTGAGAAAGAGAAATATTGGGTTAGGTTAGAAGGTACAAAAGTTTTACTTGACTACAAAGAACAGATAATTGAGATATATTAATCATTATCAATAAAATTAAAATAAATGACACAGAAAAATGAAATGGTAAATCATCCTAACCATTATGGTGGTGAAGATAATCCATATGAAGTAATAAAAGTTTGCGAGGCTTGGGGTCTTGATAAAGACGCTTACATATTCAATGTGGTTAAGTATGTTGCAAGAGCAGGAAAGAAGGATCAAGCAAAAGAATTAGAAGATTTAAAGAAAGCCGCTTTTTATTTAGAAAGAAAAATTAAAAATTTACAAAATGGGTAAACTTCCAATCATTGAGAGATTATTTATGGCTCTTGCTTTTATCAGTGCAGCCTTCAGTTTTTTAATAAACATAGATAATGGATATCAACAATTCAGTTGGCAACTTTGTGTTATGATGTGGGTTGTAATAGCATACCTCAAAATGAGAATGTCGGAAGATCAGGAAAAAGATAAACATAACCTATGATTTATTATTTAATTGGACAACCTGGCGCTGGTAAAACAACTATTGCGGAAGAATTAATAAGTAATCCAAAATATGATACATTCGCAGCATTTCATATAGATGGAGATGATATAAGAAAATTATTCGATAACAAAGATTACTCCGAATCGGGGAGAAGAAAAAACATAGAATTAGCTCAACAAATAGCCCAATATCTTCATAATAATGGTGAAGATGTAGTAATATCTTTGGTTTCTCCATACAAAGATTTAAGAGATAAATTCAAGGAAAAAATGGGGAATAATGTTATTGAAGTATATATTCACACAACTGAAATTAGGGGAAGAGAATCATATTTTGTTGAAAATTATGAACCTCCAACCGATAATTATATTAGGATTCCCACTGATAATGTAGATGTGAAAATTTGTGCGGAAGCTATACTTCGCCACAAAAATATAGTATCGTGAAAAAAATTCATGTTGAAGGAGATCCCAAATTAAAAAATACTGGTGGCAAACAGTATTCAATGGTTGTAGGCAGATTTCAACCTTTTCATCAGGGTCATAAATGGGTTGTAGATCAAATATTAAACGAGGGCAAAAATGTTCTCATTTGTATAAGAGATATTGCACCTGATGAGAAAAATCCATACACAGCACTGGAAGTGGAAAGGAATATAAAAAATGAATTGTGGAAGTATTTGACTGATGAAAAAATAAAGGTTATGATTATACCTGATATTGAATCGGTTAACTTCGGTAGAGGAGTTGGGTATGATATAATTGAACACATACCACCTCAAGAAATTCATGACATATCGGCAACAAAAATTAGAGAACAACTAAAAAAGGAAGGAAAGTTATAATGGAAAATTTTATTGGAAAGATTATAAATGGTAGTTGTATAGAGGTAATGACAAAAATGTCAGAATCATCTGTAGATTTAATTGTTACATCTCCACCGTATGGAGTTGGTATTGATTATGATACACACGATGATGATATTGAATTTGAAGAATATAAAATATTCAGTAAAGAATGGTTGACTCAATCATTTAGAGTTCTCAAAGATGACGGTAGAATCGCTCTTAACATTCCATACGAGATCAATCGTCAAACTAAAGGTGGAAGAATCTTTATGGTTGCAGAAATATGGAAGATAATGCAAGAGATCGGGTTCAAATTTTTTGGTGTTGTTGATTTAGAGGAAGATTCGCCACATAGAAGTAAAACTACTGCTTGGGGATCTTGGATGAGCCCTAGTTCGCCATATATCTATAATCCAAAGGAATGTATTATTTTGGGTTATAAGAAAAATCATATAAAGAAAGTTAAAGGTGTTCCGGAGTGGGTTGGTGTTCCAACAGATGTCGAACAAGAAGATGGATCTATAAAAAAGAAAACAATTTATCAGGAGGAACATAAAAAAGAATTTATGGAGTTAGTATTTGGACAATGGAATTATTTTGCTGACACCAAATCATTGACTAAAGCAACCTTCTCAATGGACATTCCAACTAAAGCCATTAAAATTCTAACATATAAAAATGATTTAGTTCTTGATCCATTTGTTGGATCTGGTACTAGCTTGGTTGCCGCAGAAATTTTAGATAGAAATTGGATTGGAATTGAATTGAGTGAGAATTATTGTGAGGTTGCTCGTAAAAGAGTTCAAGGATTTATAGACAAGAAAAAACAAACAGAATTAGAGTTCAAAGAGGGTCAATAGACCCTTTTTTTTATTTCTATATATTTATATAAAATTATTAACATGAAAGAAGAATTCACATTAAAATTAATACAGATACAAACTCAATTTAAATTTTTACATTGGCAGACATTTGGAGATGCTAAACATAAAGCGTATGGTCAGATTTATGATGAGTTAGGTGAAAATATTGATAGATTTGTTGAAGTAATGATGGGAAAGATGGGAAGAGTTGAATTCAATCCGGAATTTTCAATAATGTTTCAAGATATTAAAGCATTAAGTGTTCAAAATTTTTTAGATGGTATTACAGAATTTTTAGTTTCTATGACGGATCAACTGGATTCAAGATATGATACTGATCTATTAAACATTAGAGATGAAATGTTGGGTGATATCAATCAATTAAAATATAGATTAACATTAAAATATTAAAATGAAAAAAGTAATAAGATTGACTGAATCAGATTTAACTAATTTAGTTAAAAGAGTAATAACAGAACAAACAGAAGAGAGAGAATTCATTAGAGGAATTCAAAATTTTCTGAATATGAAAAAGATAACAGGAGATAATAGAAAACCATTAGTAGTTGATGGAAAAACAGATAATAATTTAAACTCTCAAACAGCACAAGCAATTGCCAAATATCAATCAATGATAGGCGCGTCATCTAATGATGGGATATGGGAGGAAGATACTTGGAGCAAAATGCCAGAGAAAGACAAAAATTTATTAAAAAACCTAATCGCAAAAGAAGGTGGGTTATTAGATAGATTTTTAAATTGGATCGGACTTTAGTTAAAATATATATTCAACGGAATCACCAGGTTGGATATTCAAATCTTCACAATAACCACCAGCAATTTCCAAAACAATATTACCTCTTCCACAATATGAAGGACAAGGGTCTTCATTACAAGGAGGACAATCGTGATGAATGTTTACGATAACATTATTTTTGATAATAATAATGTCCAAACTTTCAATGCAATTTTTCATCCAGAAACATTGTTTCTTTCCACCCATCAAGAATAACATACCATCAAATGTATTATCAAAAGTTTTACCCATCATTCCGATAGATTGAGATTTTCTATCAATTAAAGTTTTGACTTTAAAAATATTTTCGTTAATTTTAACATTCATAATTATATAAATACCATGCATAAAAAAAGATACGCAGGAGTTGTTGTTAAATATAAAGATAAAGTTCTTTTGGCTAAAAGAAATAATCTTGGATCCTTTCCTGGAATGTGGTCAATTTTCGGTGGTAGAGTAGAAGAAGGTGAAGATACAAGAGATGCGGCAAAAAGAGAATTCTTTGAAGAAACCTCAATAGATATAAATGATAAAGATATTTCATTTGTTGGTCTTATACCAAGACATACAAGAGATGGAAAAAAAGTTAAAGGAATTATGTATGTATATCAATTAAATATTGATAACCCAATTATACCTGATTTGGAAAATGCAATGGATGGAGAAGAACATACAGAATTTAATTATTTTACAAAAAATCAAATAACTCCTGAAAAGTCAGGTGTTTATTTGCATAAACTTTTAGAAATAATTTTAGAAAAAATTTGACTTTTGGTATAGGTGGTGTATATTTATTATTCCTTGATCGAGAGATCAGAACACCCCACCCCAATAATTTAAGATGAATAAAATAGTAATCTTAAATTTTGTCCCACAGATTTGATTGTTTGAGAAAATAGTTTTACATTTGTGGGACATTTTTTTGTAGTTCTTTAAAATATTGTCTCCTGATGTTAGTTCAACCAGCCTATAAGGTGGATGGTGACTAGCGGAAGAGATAAAAGATATATTGTGAGGTAGAGCAGTGGTAGCTCGGAAGGCTCATAACCTTTAGGTCGGAGGTTCAAATCCTTCCCTCGCAACAAAAAAAGATTTGACAGATTGAAAAAGATGTCTTATCTTTGAAAAACAAATCGGTAATCCGATAAGTTCTTTGATTACACTGACTGACAAACCTGTCCTATTAAGAGTAGGGGGTCTTAAGAATTGATTGGTCATTATGTGTGTCAAAAAAGTTTTACAAAAACTTGATTGTTTCCCAAAACTTTCTTAATTTTGTAAGACATTAAAGATGAGGTGGAAATAAAACACTATCTCATCTTTTCAAAACGAAGTTCTTTGAATAAAGATATTATCCTTTCAGGATGTTGATAATGAGACCCTAGGGTTGATTTTGAGATAACTGATAAAGATATTGGGCGGTCTATAGTCCATAAAATAAACTATGAAAGTAGTATAAAGTGATTCACCTTGATTGAAGTGAGTTGCGGTTTCAGAAATGGAACTTGAGTAGAAAAACAAGATATCATCTGACCTTTAGTATTGAGGGTAACACTGTAAAGAAAGTGGTTGGGTGATCAAGCGACGTGGGTCGTTTGGTTGAGGTGGGAACACCAATAAGAATAACTTGTAGGATTATTGTAAGAAGTATGGTCATCCAACTGTACAATTGCGTGATTCAATATCAGAGTAGACTTAAAACCGAAAGGTAAGAAATCGTACAGATGGTGCTGTTGATTTCCTTACTCTTTACCTACCAAGGTAGGAGTTATGAAGTAGACTTGAAGTATGGAGGTCGGGAGACTTCAAGGTGTAGTTTAGTATCGTCCTGTTCAAAAGATAGGATGGCTGGTGACGAACCACTACATCTAACATCCACAAATCACAACCTTATTAATTATTCTATTAATTATAATAAATAACAAAGGAAAAGTGTTCGTCAGTCGTTGGAGACAAGATGACTACACAGTCGTGAGTTGTTCACGGCCGTGAAGGGTCCCAAGCCCGACACGATTTTTGAAAAAGTTCTTTAATCCCGCAAAGATGAATTGGGGTGGCAACCTCGAAAAGCAACAAGTATCAAGAGAGTATCTAACGACTTAAGAAGTAATTGGTCTAACCAATTGTCATTGAGGATTACTTCTCAAAAGGAAGTGGAAACGAAGGTAAACAATAATCCTTCTAAAGATTCTTACAAAACGGTTTATTCTCAGCCATTTTCGCCAACCCTGTCCATTCTTGGATGGGGTTTTTTGTTTTACAATATATTTATAATAAAAATAAAAATGGAAATTAATAAATTAATAACCGAAGAACTCGAAAAGTTTAAACTTTTCTCAAAATATTCACCTGAAAAAACTTTGACTGAAAATGAAATTGTTTTGATGGAACAAACAAAAACAATTCCACAGCAAGCATATGAATTGATGATTAAGGGTGCTAAAGGTAATTTTGGGATGGGTACACTTGAGGAACCTATCAAAAATGGAATTAATATGTTAAATAGTGCGGATGATTTTTACGCAATGAATGATTTGTTTAAAGATAAAAAAACTGGATACGTATCATTTCAAGATATGATCAAAGGAGAGTTTGAATTTGGGGGGATCAAGGATTTTAGTAATGAAGATGATTTGAGGGAAATTGCCGATAAATTAAAAGAGTTAGATGTACCACACAGTTATGGAAAAAATGATAAACCTCAAGATTTTACAGTTGGACCAAAACCGGAACCTGTTGCTAATGCAGAAACACCATCAAATGCTGATGCGGTAACCGATGGAGAGAAAAAAGAAAGACAACAACACATCAATGGTATGTATTGTAGTGTTAAAAATGGTGTCATAAGTAGTCCTGGAAGTGTTTGGGATGAGGATAAATGGGAAAACTATGTGTCCAGAGAAAATGTTACAGTTGCAGAAATTGAAGAAGCAAAAAAAACTTGTCCAAATCGAGATAATCCTGCAGAAACTCTCAAAGAGCCTGAAACAAATACTCAGAAAAAATTGAAATGGAATCCCGAAGAGTTCCCTTTACAATATATGGATCAAGGACCAAATGTAAAAAGACTTCAGCAAGCATTGGATGTTAGAAACAAAGCAGGTAAACCAAACATTACAGGAAAATTTTACAATGCAACCCAAGCGGCTTTAGACAAAAAAGCTAAAGAATTGGGATTATCATATGACAGAAACCAAGGGTTAACTAAAGATGATTTTAATAAAATTATTGCGGCAAGGGAAACATATAGTTCAGGAGGAGCTACTGATTTTGATGATTATGAAAGTTTAAGTAAAAAAGATCAACAACAAAATGTGCAAACAAATAATACAGAAAAAAGACCTGATGATATGCCAGGAGAACCAAAAAATCCTGTGACTGATGTCAAAAATGATGATGTAAATTCTACTGGATATTAAAAAATAAAAACCCACCTTAGAGTGGGTTTTTTATTTCATCCAAGGGGACTTGTCTAAAAATTGTTGAAGGTTTGTTTTATATTTACCTGTTTTTAAATAATCATCGAAGTATTCTGCAAGTTCTCTTGCATTATTTCTTCCGATCTCAAAAACTGAATGAGTATAAAGAAAATTAGGTGTAAACCTTTCGTATTTTGATCTTTCCAACTCTTTAACCAAATGATCAATTATTATCATAATGAATCGATCAGCAAATTTTAAATCTTTAAGTATATTTCTTATAATTTCTAAATCTTTTTCCATATTATTTATAAATATTTTGTGAAGTTAAAAAATATAAGTATCTTTGTACTCTAAATTAAAAAGTATGGAAATGGGATCACACACAATAAAAGTTCAACACGAAAAGTTTGGAACTTTACTTAATGAGACTTTTGTAAATCCTTCACAATTCAAATTATTTTTGAAGATGGTCCAAGGGTGTATTACAATGAAAGAAGATCTTACATTTTTTAATGGAGTTGATTTTTTGATTCATATTCCATATAATTATTTGGTTATGTCTATCATAACAACATCTGTTGATTCATATACATTGGCAGAACATCTTATTACTAAATCTAAAATGGAGGCATTAGAAACAAAATGATCACAATTGAAAACATTATCGAATCGTCTAAACCACACCCAAACCCACCAGGAAGACACACAAGGTTATCTAATGGGATAGTTGAGGTTTCCATTGTCGGAGGATCAAGAGGGTTGTATGGGGATTTTAAGAATACTTTTGAAGTTGCCATCATTGATTCTAAAACAAGGGAATTCAAAGCTAAAACTTTTTTTCCTGAAAATCATGACGATGTCATTGCCTATATGGATTCTGATAAATTAGTTGAACTTGTAAATAAAATTTTTATAGATGATAATTTCCAAGTTTTATAAACTTGGTGGTGGAGAGGTTACCCACATCGGTAGCCCCAAAAATTAAGGGAACTTCGGTTCCCTTTTTTATATACCCCAACAAATGTTTAGTCCTGTGGCATTATTTATATAATCGAAGCACTGTTCTTTAATTCCATCGTAAAAATCATCAAGATCCCAAGGATCATTGTCGTTATCTATTTCTTCAAGAGTTGTTAGTTTGTCATTGTCATCAAATATTTTATTATCTCCCCAAGACCAATCGATGAATACGCAATCATTTTCATCTTCATCAACATTATAATTTTCAATAATAAGATAAACATATTCTTCAGGACGCCATAAAGGTATTTTAATTCCTTTTAGATAACTTCCTTTTGAATGAGTTTCTAATTTATCGAAAGTGTTGCCAACAAATTCCAGTGTTTTATCTTCTCCTAAATTTTCTAATAGATCGGAAAGGAAATTATCAGGACTATATCCTGTCATTGCACATAGAGACCTGAAGTTATTGTTTGGATAACCAAACTTTTCTAATACTAATAATATTCTTTTTAAGTCGTTCATAATTTTACCAATTTATATCTGATCCGTCGAATGATATGTGTATAGTCATATCTGATTTTAAAAATAACCTTGGTTCATCTTTGAAAACGGAACAATAAACCATATCTTCTTCAGGTGGATTATTAGCGAAATATGCATGATCTTCATCATTTTGTTCTAAATAGAGTACGTATTTATCAAATCTCACAAATTGTTCCATTGACATAATGGGTGTTTTAGTACCTTCTTGAAGTTCACACCAATCTTTAAGGTTTTTATCCCAAGAACATATTTGGTATGTGGTGATTTGATCATCTTCTGATTCAACCTCACCATTTCCTTCACAAGTACTACAAATTTCTGTTCCATTTCCATTACATTCACCACATTGAACATACCCATCACCAGCACAATTACTACAAGTCAATTTACCATGACCATTACATTGATCACAATCATCTCCAGCTCCGTCAACATTATCACCATCACATTCATCACAGGTAACTTTACCACTTTCATCACATTCATCACATCCTACGGTCCCATTACCATTACAATAATCACAAGTAATATCACCATTACCACTACATTCATCACAAGTTTCTTCATGTTTATTACCACTTGGAACAAATAAACCAGCAAAAAATAAATTATTTAATATTTTTTGAGCTAATTCAAAGTTTCCTGTTTCTCTATATGAATAAATGTATATAACCGTTTTTAATAATTTACTTGTGTCTAATTTTGTAAAAAAATCTCTTTGTTTCTTCCAAACTTCCATGCATTTGATGTACACATCTTGTATATCTTCAGTATCTCCAAGTAACTGTGACAGATTTATGGCAAATTTTTGAAATTTTTCATCGTTCATACTAATAAATAGATTTGTTTTCCAAAAATAATCTGTTTATACTTATTAAAAAAAGAATATGGGCAAAGATATCATTTTAACCGAATCAGAGATCCTGAATACACCAAATGATTATTCATTGGGAGAACTCGCCAGAACCAAATATTGGAACAATAAAGAGGGTTTAAAGGGTAATCCCGACTCATTTGATGTCTGTGTCATATGTGGGAGAGAAACCCCTTATTTGAGGTCCACACACATTGATGATAGGATTGGATATGTTGAAGGATCAGGTCAGGGTTGTTATGAACCAAATATTTGTGATAAAGTATAAAAATAATTTTTGCCAGTAAATAAGAACTCCTTATCTTTGTATTCACAAAACACAAAACATATGACAACGACTACCACCCCAACAATGCCAGCAGTTAAATTGACTACAGATTCAGTAATGTCAGGAGATGTATTTTATGGTTCTTTTGATACCAAAGTTAAAGGCAAGAGAATAACTGTATCAGTTTCTAATCATCTCAAAGATGTAAATAAGCAATACAAATTCCGTGTGGCGGCTAAATGTCAGGCGGGATTTATCAACATCTCTGATTGGACTGATACTCCAGCAAGTATCATCGGTTGTTGGAAAAAGAACGCTCTTGTAAGTGTTCAAGTTGAATTTGAGTATGAAGATGGTCGTACTTTGTGGTTCAATGTTTTCACAACTAAAAGTGGTAAGTGGTATTCAATAGATCGTGGGTTCCTTGAGGTGATGACCGTTGGAACTATGAGACAATCTTTCCCTGATATGTGTGATATGGAGTTGTGGAACTTGGTTGGAACAAAAACTTGGGCAGATAAAGCCTTCGTTCAAAATTAAAAAAAATAGTCAGGTGGGCGTAATGCGGGACGGTTCCCAAGTCCAGTAAAATGGTTGCTTATCCGGTTCGAATCCGGCCCTGACTACAAATAAATTAAAATGAAACAAAATCATCTCGAAAATATTAGAGAAACCTTTGAAGACTTCAAGTGCCTTCTTCCAAGATTTATTTCTGTGAAGGAGGACTTGAACCTTCGAAAAAAGTTTTGTAGTAGAAATAGAAATCCTCTTTGGGATATTTCAAATACGAAATATTTCAATACAGGATTAGGATCAGAAGAAGGATTGTCATCTATAGAACCTGTAAAAGATCATTTTATTCAAAGAGCTAAGGCAGTTAATCTGATCTTTAATGAGATCGAGAAAGACCCTGAAATGACCTTGGAACAATTTATAAAGATACTCATAAAGTATTGTAGTGTTGTTTCTTTAACTAAAGAAGAACATACCCGTGTTTCCTCTTTTTGTAGAAAAAATAAAGACATTTTTAATTACGAAGCATATCTTGCTTGTGGAATAAAAGTTTCAGGATTATCTGATTTAATTTTGGCCAATTAAAATAGATCCCTTATCTTTGTATTCACAAAAAACAAAACATATGTCTACATCTACCATCGAAAGAGTCAGGAATTATCAAGGTCAGAATTCATTCGTAATCAAAATGAAAGATTCTCTTAAAAAGTGGGGAAACCTCACACCAAAACAACTTGAAGCAGTTGATAAGTGTTTAAATGCAGTTGCGGAAGTTAAGACCGAAGAACTTCCTGAAGATCTCAAAAGGATCGTTGAGTATAAAGGAGAAAATTCATTTGTTAAAGAGATTGCAAATAAGTTCAAGACTTATGGTAGTCTGACTGAAAAACAAAAACAGGCTGCAATCAAACAGATCCAAAAGGAAGATGATAAAAATAAGACAGTAAAAATCAATTGGCCAACTCCTGGTGAAACTATTGTGATCGGAAGAAGTATTGGCCAAGATTTGAAAGAGAAATACGGATTGGAGTTTAACCCAACACTTTTGGATGTAACTAAACTTTTGGAAATTAGCCCAAAGGCGGTTAAATTTTCAGGAAAAATGACAATAAAGAGGGATAAGGTTTGTTTGTGTTGTAGTAGGTCATTAACCGATGAGTTTTCAATGTTAACAAATATGGGCAAGATATGTGCAGGACATATGAAAGTTGAATATATTACTGACGCATCTCAAGCAGAAGCATTCCGTGAGAGATATCTGAAAAGAGTTGAAGAAATTGGGGAAATGGAGTTTTGGATCCCTAAAAAACAAATCAAGAAGTGGGAAGGTATCACACAATCAGTTATAAAGACAATATAAAATAAATCCCTCCTTGGAGGGATTTTTAAATATAATTAAATTATGCAAACAACAGTCAGAAAAAGAAGATTAAACATAGAAGAAACCAAAGAGGAAATGATTAAATACATTTTTGATAACTTTGATTTTGAAAAATGTAGAATGGTAATGACTTTTCTAAATTGGAAATGGTATGGCAGAGGTGTTCCGACTATTGATATGTTGAGAGAATCTGCACGGAATCATCTTGAATGTGCAATCGCAGGATGTTTAGATAAAAAAGAAAACAAGTCACATCATTCGCCTTATTTTTGTTCAAGTGGAGGATTAAAGGCGACTGCTGCGAGAAACAAATATTATCGTATCGAATTTCTTGAATTAGAATTTGTTCTTACAGATTGGAGTAGTGATTTAGATTTGATAGATTAATAATTTTAGGATATTTATTTTTAATGAAAGTACGGTTTAAAGGATTAGAAACTTTTTTTCACGATGGTGAGGTTGATGTAATTAAAGATTTTGTTAAATTCTTACAGTCACAAGCACCTTTAAACGAAGACATTACAATCACATTATTAGAGAATAGGGATCTGCCAATGACTACAGGAGTTAGAATGCCAGGTAGTGAAATCTTTGTTCTTGCCGGAGGAAGATTGATGATAGACATAATGAGAACATTATCACATGAATGGATCCACGAATTCCAACATCAAAAGTTAGGAGTAAAAGATTTTGAAAAACATAAAGATATTGGAGGTCCAATAGAAAATATGGCAAATATTCTTTCAGGAATTTTTCTTAAAAAGTTTGATAAAAAATATCCTAATTATTCCGCATTAATATATGGAGAAACTCAATCGTAGTTTCTTTCAAAAATAACATCAGTACAACAAACTGATTGATTCAACGATTTATCTGTTATTTTTCTAATTTGCATTTGAAAATCTTTAACCAAAGTATCTCTCGTACTATATGGTGATTTAGTATATATTTTAATACCATACACTGTTTGGCACATCGCAGTCTTATGTTTTGATGTAAAAGCAAAAAACACATCAACCTTATCAAAAGTTTTGAAGTCTTTTGACTCAATTACATGATTTGCAATCTTCTGAAGCATTTTCTTCATCATTAAATTACTGTCTTGGCTCATACTCATAAATATACTATTTATATTATTATGGACTTAAACGAACAAGTAACAAAGATAAGGAATAATATTATTAAACAAGAAAATATTTGGGATACAATTTATAATGAAGCAAAAAATAGTGGTTGTATAACAATGGAAGACATTATTGAGTTTTTAAAAAAACAATACCAAACTCCCGAATCAATTTTATATAGTGAATATAATGATATGTTAGAAGGTGATGAGGATAATTTTTGATTAAAGATATTTAGCATTATGGCAACAGGAACCGTATTTGGTTATAATACAGGAACAACTATTTTGGGAACAACACAGATAGGAAATTTGGTAATTGTTACTGCGGAAACACAATCAAGTTTTACATTAGATCCAAACGGGGTTAAATTTTGGCAAGGGCCAGACGAAGATTTAGGCTATGTTATTGCAGGAACTGTGCCAGCGGGAAATCAACCAAATTTTGACTATCGTGATGCTTATGTGGGTTTTTGGAGATCTTCAGAATTATCCGAAATTTCCTTTGTTGATTATACTAATTATCTTTTTAACCAAAGTTTCACAGGAGGAACTCAAGCAAAAACATATTTGAATAATAACGGATATTGGACATCATATCCGAGATTATCTCCTACACCTACCCAAACACCTACTCCAACTATAACACCAACTAATACTCAAACACCAACATCTACTCCTGTACCAGTGTCGGTAACACCAACTCAAACACCAACTTCAACTCCTTTTGGACTATTTTATAGTTCCACAACATGTAATACATTAATTGATAGTGTTGCATGGGCAGGTAGTGGAGGAAAGGGTATTTTTACCGTAACGGTTGATCTTGGTTTGGGAACAGGAAATACTGATTTGACATTTAACGCATATAGCGTTCCCGATATGTTTGAAGTAATATGGAATGGTGTTACCGTTATAGATACAGGATTTAGAGGGGATTCTTCTTATAATGCACAATTGAATGCTATGGGTTATCCAAATGTATCAGGACCAGGAGCAGGGACCGCTTCTTTTAATAAAACAGCATCAACACCAACAACTGCCACAGTTATAATAACTGCTCCTTTAGATACAACTATTTGGGATGCAACACTTGGATGTCCAGCAATTGCACCAACACCAACACCAACTCAAACTCCAACTAAAACACCAACACCAACTCAAACTCCAACTAAAACACCAACACCAACACCAACTCAAACTCCAACTAAAACACCAACACCAACTCAAACTCCAACTAAAACACCAACATCTACTCCTGTACCAGTGTCGGTAACACCAACTCAAACTCCAACTAGAACACCAACTCCAACAACAGTTTGGTATAGTTACACCTTGAAATATTCAGATACAAGTACTTCTGATGCTTGTCTTTCTACAAATACTCAAACAATTTACAGTACATGTTCTCCTTTAGATCTAAACTGTGAGTTGTATTTAGATACAAATTATACGATTTCAAATCATAGTTATTATGCAAATGGTGCAACAAATCAAGTGTATACTATGTTCCAAAATAAACCATTATTCCCTACATATATTGGACAAATAGATACTTGCCCAACAACATATACCGTTAGGATATTTGCTAGAAAATTATCAGGACCAACGTGTGCGTTACAATATGGTGTAAATGATGCAACAATGCCACAGGGAGGTGTTGTTAGTACATCGTGCATTGTACAAGCAACACTAACAGTGGCAAGTGGAAGTGTGGTATATGTGAATATGAATGATGGAAATGGTATTGTTGCTGCTTTGGCACGAACAAGTCCTGCTTCTTGTCCAACAACAGGTTTAGGATGTACCGCATATTATTCATTCAATATATCTGCGAATACTGATATATACATTTCAGGTGATTCAAACACAACATGTTAATTTTAAATCTTTGATTAAAGATATTTAATAATATGGCAACATCAACCGCAATTGGTTATAATACAGGATCAACAATATCAGGAACTCAAAAAATAGGTAATTTAGCCGTTGTTATTTCAAATACAGTAAATCCTTCACTTGATCCAGGAGGTGTAAAATTTTGGATGGGCCCTGATGAAAGTCTTGGATATTGTATTGGTATTCCAGTTCCAAGTGGTACACAATCAACTCCTATTGTAGGTTTATCAGCATTTTTAGGGTTTATCAGATCATCAGCATTAACTGAATCTTCTTTTGTAGAGATGACCAACTCAACTTTTGGACAAAGTTTTACTGGAGGTACACAATGCAAAACATATTTAAATAATAATGGATATTGGACATCGTATGCTCAAATACCTTATATATACGGTAGTCCTACATTGGTTTTTGATTTTTCTAATACATCAAGTTATGTAAATGCAAATACAGGTACTAGTGTTGCAGATTTAAGCGGTTTGGGTAATAATGGAATATTTTCAACTGGTACAGGAAATGGTACACCTGCAACCGTTACAGGATATAATACAACTGGGTATTTAAATCTTCCTGGTACAAGTAATCAGCGTTCTGTTAGATTACCTGATGGTTTGAAACCAACAGGTACTGTTAGTTTTACATATATTGTAAATATTCGACCTAAAGGGTATTCGTACAATGGTGATTTTCCTGGTATATTATCAAATGGGTCAGATGCTTCTGGTAACGGATTTACATTGGGATACTCCTCAACATTCGGAGGTCCATATGCAACAAGAGGCGTTTCAAATTCTAATATTGTACAGTTACCATACACTGGAGGATCAGGATTAAATACTTGGTTTGTTTCTGCAGTTAAATTTAATGGAGTATCAACTACCTTATACGAGTACTATGATAATGTTTTATACAGTGCAAATACAGTAGGTGCCACATCTGTTGTATCTTCTGTATCGTGGGGTTTCTTTTTAGGATTAAGATATAATCAGTGGTTCAACGGGGATATTAACTATACTGCAATGTATAATACAGTATTAACTGATAGTGAAATATTAACTATTTCGCAAACTCTTGCAGCAAGAACCATAAATTTAACATAGATAAAAATAAAAATATGATAGATAGTACAAAATTTTATGAAGTTTATAATTCAACAGGAGAAGTATTACAAAATGTTCAACCAATAACTACAACATCAGATTATGTAATAGGTTTTTCTATTTTAGTTTTTATATTTTTTTTATGTAAAAAACATTTTAAGAATATAATGTACTCATAATAAAAAATAGTATTTATTTTGACAATATAAGTTATTAATATTATATTATTATGATTATAGATACAATAGTTAAAGGTTTATTTGGAGGATGTGTTATTTTATTGGTATATTTTATTTCAAAATTAGTTTATATGGCAATTTTGAATATTTTCAAAAAATAACATCTTAATTAAATTACGACCCAAGAAGATCGGATAATTCTTTTTTAAATTCTCATGAGTATAAGTAGACTCAAATATGGGACATTATCTCTATTATCCCGTTTAAGTAATTATTTTTAAATTTTGTATTGTGTCAAATCGATTTCCATAATACAAATATAATAAAATAATTTTAATAATTGGGAGTTTTGTTTCTGGAAGGATGAATATCAATTTCATCAACATCAGTATTAAATCTTTCACTAACCCAATCAGCAATAATATCTTTAATTTTACTTTCTCTAATAGAAAACATAGTTCTTAAAGAATCTAATATAGTAGGATTGATATGCAAACTACCGATACCATTATGTGGATTATCGTCATCATCCGTACCAGGACCAAACCAAAAATAAGACATCCTCTCATTCCCATTATCATCAAACATATCAATTCTCCTTGAATCTTTTACATAAGGATTTGGTTCAATTCTAAAATCTTTTTTTGAGAATATACTGTCTAAATATTTGTATATTAACATATGAAGTTGAGATGAGGTAATGATATAACGCATGAATGTAATTTATAAATAAATATCAATTATATTCCAAACCTACCTCTAAATGAATCGGTTATTAAAGTATCTTTGTTATTGATAATACCGTTTATTGAAAATGAAGATAATTTTTAACTATATCTTGGAAGGGCAGAATTGTAATTTTCTAAAATATCTGCGGCTGATAGAACTGAACTATATCTATTTGCAATTCCTATCCTACCGTTAGCAAATCCATTTGGAGTACTATAGTTAGCACCTACATTAAATTGTCCCGATCCTGCATAGGCATTTTGGACAGAAGCTGAAGGTGTTTGTAAAACACCGTCAGCGTAAAATTGTTTAGCAAATGTTGAACTATTATATGTAAAAACCCAATGATACCATTTTAATGTTGTTGGTCTATAATTATTTCCATAATCATTATCATTGGAATACATGCCAAATACCATTCCTCTTGCACCGTTAGTATAGTATATATGTAATCCTTGATTTGTTACTTGTGTTCCCTGTCCAAATAAACCAAACTGGGTATCACTATTCATATATGCCCATATTTCTAAAGTCCAAGATGAAAGTAAACTAGGACTTCCAGCACTTATGTATTGGGTAGTACCATTTAAAACTATACAACCTCCGTTTGCGGTATTAAATGTTGGAGAAGCAACTAAAGTTCCTGTGTTACCATTTCCAGACAAATCAGTTACGGTGGAACCTGTGGTTGGATAACTAGCAGTATTTGCAATATCCCAATAAAGGACCAAACTATATCTTGAAAGTTGTGCGTTATAATTTTGTAAAATTTCTGTTGATGAGAGTTCTCTGTTATATGTTTGTATATTACCAATATTTCCGGCATAAAACCAAGTATTACCTGGAGAACTACCTATTCTTACATTTGTACAAGTTGTTAAAGATTTGGTTTTAGATGTTCCTGTTGCTAATAATGAACCATCCAAATAAATGTTCATAACACCCGTTGTAGCATTTTTAGTAAAGCCATAAAAATGCCATCCTGTTTTTTGTGTTGTTGTTATCGCAGATGAATTTATTCTATCGTATGTTGTTGTAGTATTTCCACAATCCCAATAAACAATATTATCATTCCATGGATTATGTACATTGAATACTCTATTATTTGAAGAATCAAATCCTTCAATAATAGTAGATGCGGGAGGTGTGGTTGGATTTGTTAATCTTGACCATAAAGTTATACTTAATTGATTTCCCGTATATAAAGATGGTATTGGTAAAGTGGCATATTGACTACTACCATTAAAAAGTAAACTTCCTTGATTTGCGCCACTAAATGTAGGCGAGGCAACTAAAGTTCCATTATTATTATTCCCACTCAAATCATTCCATGTCGCACCTGTTCTTGGATAAGAAGGTGTAAATCCTGCATCAACCATAAGAGTCAAACCTGTTGTTACAATACTCGGATACTCTAAATTGGTCGCTAAAAAATTTGATTGACCATTAAAATAATTCAAAGCATCTGTAGCGGTATTAATATTTGTTCCACCATTTTGTATTGCAATATCAATTAATTGAGTATCTCCAGTTGCAACAATAATACTCGGCCCCCCTGATGTTTTTTGAACATAAACTACATATCCGCTTGGAGGAGGAGTTACTCCATTCCAAAAAAAAGTCCTTGTTGATGTAACATCTATTGCTGGAGTAACTACTCCATTATCTGTTGGACCATATTCTAAAGAAGTGTTAACACCAATTAAAAAATTGTTTCTTTTGATTGTCCCGTTTGATACCGTAGTAGCAGATTTAATTACATTTGGCATATAAATAAATACAAGAGAATCTTTGTTTTATTTTTTAAGCTAAATATGGTTTTCACAATATATTTACATATATGAACTTACAAGAAACCATACGCAAAAAATTAAAAGAAATCAAAGAGAGTAAAGAAAATAAAAGTGATTGGAAAGAAGTTGGTGGAAAACTAACAAAAAAATATGAGTTTTCAGATTATGATAAGACAATTGATTTTGTAAATAAAGTTGCAAATATAGCAAAAAAACAAGATCATCATCCTGATATGAAAGTAGGGTATGACTATGTGATAATATCAATGTTTGATCACGAACAAAATAAAATATCGGAAAAATGTCATAAATTTGCAAATGCTGTTGAACAAATAGGTTCAGATACAACAAATAAAGAAGAACAAAAAGAAGGAGAACTTCAAGAGAAATGTTGGGCAGGTTATACACAAAAAGGAATGAAAACAATGTTTGGAAAAAGATACCCAAATTGTGTAAAGAAAAAAAAATGATATTTATAAAATAATGAATTTACAATTAACAGAAAAACAATTAGTCCAATTCATAAGTCAAATAGTGGAACAAATGGAAAAAAGTACTCCAAAACTTTTAGATGTACCTCATTATCTTCAAAGTGATGACAGCACTTGTGGTCCAGCATCTTTACGAATGGTTTTTGCTTACTATGGTGTAAACTTAAGTGAAGAGGATATTGCGGATGCTTGTAATCACACTTATGAATTAGGTTGTAAAAGTGAAGATATGGCATGTGTTGCAGAATCATTAGGGTTTGATGTTTTATTAAAAAATAACTCAACAATCGATGAAGTAGAAAGACTTGTAAAGGTTGGAGTTCCTGTGATAGTTGATTGGTTTTGTGGAGATCCACCTGAAGGACATTCTTCAGTGGTTATCGGTGTTAATGATAAGAATATGTATATTTTAGATCCATATTTGGAAGAGATGAGAGTTGTTGCCAAAGAAGATTTTAGAAGATGTTGGTTTGATTTTTATGAAACACCAATCACACCTCAAAATTTATATGTTGGACAAATAATAGTTATAAGACCTAAAAAAAATCAATCTGAAAATAAATCTTTAAAAGAATCTATTAATGATTCATTTGATGCAGTTTTGGTTGGAGGATTAGATTACAGATCATCAGATTATCCAATCTCACAACAAGTTGAAATTCTTAAAAGAGGTTTAGGTTCAAACAAAAATGTGAAAGGATTTAGATATAATGCTTCAACTTCAGAGGTACTTAATTTTTTAGGTCAAAACCCTGGAATTATGATATTTTTATTTAGTGCAGGTTGTACTAAAGCCTACGATATAAGTAAAAGTGGTAGTGTCGATAAGAATAAATTATTTATAATAGAACCATTTGCCGCATCTTCAGGAACCAAATCAATTGTTAGGGCAGCCGTTTCTAATGGTGTTCCTGCAAGTAATGTTTTTGTTGGAGGTTCTTCAGGTAGAGGACAAGGTGTTGTTGATGGTGAATCAAGTTCACAAAGTGATTCACATTGGGGAGCATTAACAAATGTAGGTAGAATGAAAAGTGGTGTAAGCACATCATCAACAACCTCATCACCAATATCAAAACAAGATAAAGTTGTTTCATCAACCGAACAAGACAAACCATCAAATGTTAAAGAATTTCAAACATGGTTAGATAAAAATCATGCAGGTTGGCATAAAAAGTATGGAAAGTTAAATGATGATATTGAGAAAGGTTGGGGTATTTTTGGACCAAATACAAAAAGAGCTTGGGCAAATACTGAATGGAGAAAAGAATATTTAAATAAAGAAAAAAAATAATGAATCTACAAGAAGACATACAAAGAATCAGAGAAGTAATGAATCTCAATGAATCACCTAATAAAAGTGTTATTGATTTAATTAATGAAAAAGGTTTAATTACTGCTGCAAGATTTTTTGGTGGATATGATACTTTGGTTAAATTATTAGATGATTATGAAATACCAAAAGAATTACTAATAAAAGAAATTAAAGATTTTATGAATGATTATACTTTAATTTCATTTAGTGAACTTGGTTTTGACCCAATACCTTATAAAGAAAATAAGGATGAATACTATGAAATAGTTGAATTAGGTTTTAATGGTGTTTTAATTGATGTTTGGGGCGGATATAAATTTGAAACCTTAAAAGGTGAATATCGTGTCCCTTATGAAGAACTAACATACAAAACAATTGTGGATATATTTGAGATAATAAGTGATGTAACTGCGAGTGATTTTCAGTAGAACATTTTAATAATTATGAATTTACAAGAAAACATATATAGGATCAAAGAAGTGATGAACTTAATAAATGAACAGACATCAACAAATGAAGTTCAAAATCAATTAAATTGGTTAAGGTCTTATGTAGAGTCTCCAAAATATTTAGAAAGATTAAAGCAAGAATTTCCTGATAAAGATCAAAAGTTTATAGAAAATGAAAGAAATATAAGATTAAATAATTTGCAAGATGCCGAATATAGGACGCATTTTGTAAAAAGTATCGGTAGTCAGCCAGGATATATTTCAGGTATGGCAATACCTAAAAAGTATGAAGGAAAATATTATGATTATAAATCGAAAACATGGTTACCGAGGAAGTGGGAGAAAGATGATAAAGGATATGACAGACTTGGAAATGTTTATTTGGAAAAAGATTATGATCCAAAAACTTGGAAACCTACTAAAGGATTTGAAACAACTCCAACACATGAATATGGACATCTTATTGATGATGCAGGGAGTAGGATACCACAATCAACAAAAGAAAAAATATTTAATTACACCAAACAGAGCGATTACGATAAAAACTACAAAAGTGGAAATTTAGAGTATGATTATTACTCAACACCATCAGAATTTATCAACAGACTACAATCGGTTAGATATCTATTAAACAAAGAAAAAATATATAATCCGTCAACAAACAAATTTACGGAACTTGATTATAATAAAATGATTGGTAATCCAAATATTAAACAAAATGTTCATTTTCAGGACATTTTTAATTCATTAAAAGGAGATGATTCACAAAAGAAAAAAAACTTCATTGATCTTATGAATACAATAGCTTTTCAACCAACATCAAATAACACTACCAATGTTTAAAATATGAATTTACAAGAAAACATATATAGGATCAAAGAAGTGATGGGTTTAATTGAAGAACAAAAAATTCAATTACCAATAACCATTATAGGAAGTTATACAGCCGATAATTGCGATGAATTGCATGCATTTCAATCTACAAGTGGTAAAGTGATTGGAAATATGAATGTTATTGTTGGAAAAAAATTAGAGGAAATATATAATAGTGGAATTAATCCAAAACCAATAGAAGTTATCGTAAAAGTCAATAATATGACAGTTAATTGGTCTGTTACAATAGATAAAAGTAATGACGGCAAAGCTTGGGTAGGTTTCACAAGTAGAGGAGCTGGTTGTAATAACGATGTGATTAATAGAGCCAATTCAGAAATTGCTGGTAATGATGTAGAAACTCTAAAAATAAAAATATTGAACACTTATGGAGAAAACGATATTGATGTCGAAGAAGTAAACGATTTTATATATCCAAATCAACATAATGGATTTAGACAAATTTTTTATAGATACACAAAACCAAAATCATTCCCTTCTTTAGGATCAGTTAAAAATGAAATAAGTATTAATGAAAATTATACTACATGGGTTAAAAGAAGAATGGATATGGTTCAGCAGGCGGAAAGATCAGCCTCAAGTTATATGGTAAAAAGGTTTAAACAAAACCCTAAACAATATACAAAAAGTAAGTTTACTCATATGTTCTTTTCTATTATGATGGATGAGTTACATGATGAGTTATCAAATGGAGGAACACAGGATTTTGATTATTCAAAAGTTCATCAAGAAATCAGAAATTCATTTAGAGATTATGTTGAAGAATTATGGAAAGATTTAAATAATAGATTATAATAAACAAATAAACAAAAAAACAAAAAATGAAAAAAACACTATTAATTGTATTATCAGTATTGGGTTTATCAACCATGACTTTTGCACAAAAACATAACAAAGAAAAAGCATTAACAATCGTTGTAGGTAAGTTTGCATTCTGTGGAGCGTCAGCAGCAAAACCAACAGGGAAAACAATAACTGTAGAAGGTAGAAAATTTTTAGAAGGAGTTTCTACATGTCCTGTAATGGATGGTCCATCTGTTGCAAATGTAATATTAGTTCCTGATCCTTCAATCACACCTGATGGTACAGATAAAACTGTGTGGTCTTATTTTTGGTATTATGACAGTGTTCCTCAAGCACCAACATGGCAAAACTTGCCAACGGTAAACAGAACATTTGTTGTCGAAAGAGGTCCTCAAGGAGGAATGAGCAACATGTGGTGTATGCCATGTAAGATATTACCAAACAAAGTTAATGGTGTAACATTAGCAGAATGTTTTGGTCCACTTAATGAGTTAGCATTTCCAATGCGTAAAGCGCTTAGAGCACATCCAGGTCAAACATCTGTAACACAAGCACCAGTGGGAGCAACATATCCTGTAGGAACAATAATACCTGTAGGAACAATCAAGTCAGATATACAAAAGAAATAAAAAGATTTATAGTTAGACAAGAACCCTCACCCAAACGGTGGGGGTTTTTATTTATAAAGATATTTATTCATAATGAACTTACAAGAAAACATACATAGGATCAAAGAAGTGATGGGAATCATCGATGAAAAAATTGACATTGATAATACCTCATATGTTACCATGAATATAAAAAACTTTCCAAAATACAAGGAAGAATTAAAAAATATATTTAAACAAAAAATAATAGATTCAAGTGGTAATTTTGTTAACTTCAAAAACTCAATAATTTCAGGTTATGATTATAATGCCTTGCCAATCTTGGTAGATGAATTTAGAGTTTTAGACAATAGATATCTGAACTATATGTTATCAATGGGATCTCAAAAATTTCATTCTTTGTTATATGATTTATTTAGGGATTATTACGGTGATAAACCACAAAAACCAAATTCTCAAACACAAGTAATTAATTGTGATTCGTCGAACTTCAAAATATTAGGTCCCATAACCGCAAAAGATTCCAAGTCGTTAATGTCTTATTGGGTGAATCAAGAGGGAGGAAGGGTTTATAAAATTAAGTTACCCGATGAATGTTTCAATCAACTTAGTACTGGAGAAAGAAACATATATGTTTCAATTGAACCTGAGGAAAACAGGATTCATTTTCCAAAAGGAGTACCTGAAAGATTAAGAGGAAAAAAGTTGGGTACTTTAATATACCTTGCGATAATAAAGAAACTTGGGTATATTTCAAGTAGCATGGGAAGTTCTGCGGAAATCAAAATGATTTATCAAGACATGTTAACAAATCCCAAATATGAAGATGATTTGATGTCATTATTGTTACAAAAACAAGTATTAATATTTGACAAAAACACCACATTGGATGTCAAACAAATTTTCAATGATTTTGTTGCCAACAAATTTACAGATCAAAAGTCAGTTAAAATCTCAGATGATCTTAAAAATATTTTAGGTGATGATTTCACAAATTGGTATAATAGTTTGGAAGAACAATCTGAAATGAAAATTGAAGATAAGATCAAGAAATATGAAGGTCAAGAACCAAAAGGAGGAGATACAGTTGTGGACACAACGGACGGAAAAATCTATTCTTTCAACGGACAATACGAGAACAATAAAACAAAAGAGCAGGAGATTGATCTGTCCAATGAGAAGTTTGAATATTTACTTTTACCTGCAACAGAAAAATCACGATTTAAAGTAATACACAGATCAAACAAATAATATGAACTTACAAGAAAACATACATAGGATCAAAGAAGTGATGGGACTTCTTACAGAAGAAGAAAATGAACCTGTAAAAAAAGGGATTAATCATGGTAAAGTTATAATACAACCATACCATGAAGGGCAAAAAGGTAAAAAACTTGATAGTTTTATTATTGGTATTACACATTTTGATGAAAATAATCCTGTTTATTTAGAAAAAAATGATATTAATCCATCCATAATAAATAAAATAATAGAAGTTGCTCAACAGTGTGGTTATTTTTATGAAGGTATTGGAGGTCCAGATTTAAAAAACATTGAAAGATTCTTTAAAGAAGAATTGGGGTTAAATGATATTAAAGATAATAAAAGTTATGAACCTAAAATAAGTCAAGAAGATAAATCTAAAAAAGATTTTATGTATACTTTTTTTTCTAATGGTAATGCAGTTAATAAAACTACAGGAGAAAAATTGGATGGAATAAACCAAGATAATATATTATTAGATGAGTTGAATAAACTTGAAAAAAATAATCAAAAACCAAAAAGTATTTTAGAATTAATTAAAAATGGAGATAGCTCCAAAATGTTTTGGGATGGGAGTTTATCATTTGACCAAATGGAAATAGATTGGTTTATTCAACAAATATTAAAAACACCAAATAATCAAATTATAAAAACTTTATTGATGAGTGAACCAACTAAAGAAAATATTAGAAAATTCATTCAAACAGGATTTGATATAATGTGGGGGAATTTTAATACCAAAAAAGATAATCATGGTTTTGAAGACGGTAAAAATCTTTTAACAAATATGGCTAATAACGCAACAAAATTAAGAAGAGAATATATCAAAAATAATTTAGAGTGTGGAATATATTTTATAGGTGAAGGACATATAGGAGAATGGAAAAACCAATTTTTAGATACTAAAATAGTTTAAATTATGAACCTACAAGAAGATATACATAGAATCAAAGAAGTAATGGGGATAAATGAATCCACCATTCCAATTTCAATAAAAAGAAGAGCTAACGAAGAAACATTAAAGAAGTACATAACCATGGGGGAAATAGAGTACCCAACTCTTTGTGAAGATTTTTATGATAAATTTGAATATGCCGATAATGTTATTGATTATGCGTTAGATCAATTTCTTTATGAAATTAATGATAACATTGATGATGAGGATTACTATAGTGATGTGATGGATTATTTGAGAAACTTATGTCAAAGTATATTTGGTCAATATCTAACTGATATATACGAAACAACTTGTTCGGAGGAAATAGATGATTAAAATAAAAAACAAGTATGAGCCTGAAAAAAATCATAAGAAAATTATTAAAAGAAGAATTTACAGACTTTAAAAATGTAAATCAATTAAAGAGAAGAACACATTTGATTGATAAATCAATTGGAAAATTTATAAAACATTTACATCCTGAATACTTTGAAACAAAACAAAAATATTTGGATAAATTAATTGAATTGGTATTAAGAGATTTACACGGAACACTTTTTGCATATTCTGATCTAAAAGACGAAGAGTGGGATGTATTCAAAGAGTTTATAACATCATATATTACCGCAAAGTATCAAAAATAGAATCTTAAACATAAATTAAAACATCAGGATTTGTAGAGTTGGGATATTATCTACAATAGGCTTCGTATTAATCCAATCTCGTAAAACATCAAAAGCATCATTCCTTTCATAACAAAAGACATGACTTACTTCATCTGCAGCACGAAGAAACAAAAATCGATCTTCAGGATGAGTTGCACATAACCCGAACTTTGTTTTCTTTCTATATGTATTTGGATATCTCATATCAAGATATGCCAATATGAGTTTTTTCATAATCACAAAGATAAGAAAATATTAGTTAAAATCAAAAAGGGGGTTGGGGATAATCACCAGCCACACAACGACAGATATTATTTACTATATCGGATCGGTTCAATAACGGATACAGATTTTTCTACAAGTTCTTTTTTTAGTGCATCCAATTCTTCACGAGTATATGTTGGTTCGAACATAGGTCGTTCGCGGAATGGAACATTATCACGGTTATCCCATTTGTTTAATGAGTCTTCAATGGAGGGGATAGCATGCTTAGTATATTCACAATCATCCCAATGGTTATAAGCGTCCCTAGAAACAATATACATAACATCACCATAGTTATCAATGTGAGATAGATCGGGGTTAGTAGAATAGACATCAACAATACCATCCTCACCTGTATATTCCCAACATAGTTCCTGTAAAGCATAAGTATTATATACATTAACGGTCCAATTCCTACCATAAGACCTAACCTCACATATATACACATACCCATCATCATAAAATTCGATGTGGTTAGAGCATTTGTTTTTAATGTCTATAATCTCTTCAATAGTATATTTTGATATATTGAATTCCATAGTGCAAATATAATAAAAGATTAGTTAAAAACAAAAAGACAGAATAAATTAAAGATGAATTAATTCCCACTTATTATCTAATGTAAGAACAATTGCGGTAAAGTTTTCAACCCAATCACCTGAATTATAATATTTTATTCCATTAATTTCTTTTATCACGGGAATGTGAATATGGCCACAAATAATACCATCACATGATTTTTTAATGCCATATTGAACGGCATTATTCTCAAAATCATTAATGAATGATAATGCTTTTTTGAAGTTTTCTTTTATGGATTTTGATATGGAATGATATGGTAATTTTCTCCATTCTCTATATCTGTTATAAAGTGTATTCAATCTTAAAGCCAGATCATAACCCATCGAACCAATTTGAGTAAGAAGTTTAAATTTGGAAATGAATACATCAATCTTGTCACCATGAAAAACAAGAAATCTTCTGTTAATATACAAATCGTTTTCAATCCATTCTTGGTTATCAATAATATATTCATCGACAAATTCAATATTTCCTATTTTAGTACCAAAGAATTCACGGATGCTATCATCATGATTCCCACGAATATAAATCACGGGAATATGACGAGACATATCCAATATCTTGGTAATAACTTTTGTATGTTTATTTTTCCATTTGCTTCCACGCCTCATTGCATCGAAATCAATAATATCTCCATTAAGAATTAATTGATCAGTTTTTATGGAGTCGAGGAAATCCAATATCTTCTGTGGTTTGCAATCTTTCATACCCAAGTGAAGATCGGATATGATTACTATCTTATACCCAGTAGTTATGGTCATTTTTAAAAAATTCGGGATTGTTTTTGTTTATCATAGATAATACCGCCATCTTAACCATATAAAATAATCCTTTCTTTTTAAATCTTCTGTCTGTTGTATATATTTTTTTGTTTATCACATAAAAATAAGATGGGGATATCTTGGAACTAATATGAAAGTCTTCAGCAAACTTATCATCATTATTAAATCCACCTATCTTATCAAACTTTTCTTTATCGAATAACATAAATCCTCCCATTGCACAAGGGCCGTGATCCACATAAAAATCTCTTAATAGTTCAAATATTGGATAAACAAAAGAATAGAATCCTTTGCATCTGAATTTACATGTAACGAGATGAGCGCAACTATCAATGATAAAATTAACAGCGGTTTTAACTGTATTCAAATCACGCAAGAATATATCAGCATCCAAGAATAAAATGTATGGGGTTGTACATAATTCAGCACCTTTATTTCTTGCAAAACCTGGAAGACCACCATCAATAATTTCAATATTCAATTTAGGATAAAGACCCGAATTAATAATGTCTCTTGTAGAATCATCAGAACAATCAGCAATAATAACTCTTGTGCCGATTATATCATATTGTCTATTCAAATATCCAAGAGTAACATCAATTAACTCACCTTCATTTTTAGAAGGGATCACAATGGTAAGTAAATCTTTAATCATAAAAATAAATATTAAAGGTCAACCCATCACATATTAATAAATTATGAAGATTATAGAGTAAGTTAGTTCATTGCGGACAAAATACATTCCTCACTATCGTTCGGAAGTCCTCCATTCACAACCTTACTCTATAATCTTTCGTATCAGTTTTTATTTTTTACAAGGAAAAGAATCTCATTTAAAATCTGATATCTTTCAGGACCGAGCATCCTAAATAAAGTTTCGGTCAGTTTCTCTACATCATCCATCTCTTCTGTAACAGTAAAGGATCCATCATCTTCAGGCGTAATATAATAATAAACTGAATATTTTCTTATGGTTGAATTTAAATACACTTTTATATCATATTCTTCTATCCACGGATATTTCGGGATCACAAATGAGTCAATAACTTTATGTAAAGAGTCTTTATTCATATATACAAATATACCAATAAATATCAACCGTCAAGTAATCCTTGACAGTTCACAAAAGTAAGCTTATAACTTTACAAAACATCAAAAAAGTAAAGTACCCCACCCATAATAACATCTATATATCTTGTCCCCACCTAATGAATGAACATCAGTGAGATGGTGATATTATAATTTTCAGTTATACTTTAAAAAAACAACACTTCGTGAAGATTATTAAAGTGTACTTGAAAATTTTACATGGGGTAAGTAATTACTTTACTAAAGTACCCCTCGGGTAAAGGTATAACTTTACTATCCCCATATATCCTCACCATTACGGGATGTTCGTTGGAGGGGACATAGTATGGTCTCCTCGTTGGAGGTCAAAAAACCCCTACAGGATCTCGTTGAGGAGGGTATTTTATCCTACTAAAGGTTCACTTCGTTCACTCCCCCGACCTTTAACTTACTGATCCTTTTTTATCTGGGTTTTATATATAGTAAAAATATGGTCCTCACACTATCACCACAGGGGAAAAAGTGGTCTTTACGGTAGCAATAACACAGAAACGGTGGTAAAAAGTGGGGGAAAGTGTAAGGTTATGGGAGGGGAAATATGGGTGTAGGGGATTATCCCCATGCCAACGAGTCCCCTGACATTATGACAAAACCAAATTTTTACCCATAAAGTTATCCACATTCAAGGTTTTTTTTATTCACTGTCATATCGTCAGGACCATTCCCACAAATTCCCACTGTTTATTTTTATA
>Ga0114978_10000229_pt1 | contig 46888 bp, 49 predicted proteins | sample S_140212_EF_Meta_FD_87027 | JGI IMG/M metagenome (GOLD analysis project Ga0114978, IMG submission 87027) | Freshwater microbial communities from Lake Simoncouche, Canada to study carbon cycling - S_140212_EF_MetaG | ecosystem: Environmental > Aquatic > Freshwater > Lake | place: Lake...
GTACCAGAAGTGTGCCGAGTTACAAGGTATGACAATATAACTACATCCTGCATTCATCAATCCTCTAACACCACCTTGTAACCAATGCAATGGCAAATTATCTCCAGATCGTATACTGGTACTACGATCAGGTATGCGAGGTTCATTCCAAAGAACAAATGGAATATGTTCTTGATCGCAGGTTGCGGGAGTTTTTTTAATTAGTCTATTAACAAACTCTGCAGATGCAGCCGGGCCCATTCCACCAAGTATGCCTAATTTTTTCATTTTACTGTTTCTTATTAAACAATAAACTTGAAGCAACCACCATCACGGTTTGTGCATTTTCTAAATCTTCGGGTTCTTCTTTCCAACCTACGCTTATTTGTCCTATAAACATACCAGGTTCAACCGGGACACTTATACGACACATAAATTGAGTACCTTGTTCTTTATATGTAAACCCAATATAGCTTTGCGGTTTCATATATGGACTGCATGGTATTTTGCCGGACATTAACCCTATAACATCATTATTGTTATCATAGTTTTTAGTCAATAGCCCAACATCTGCACCATCGTGATCTGATATTCTACCTTTAGACCGAGTGGATAAGAATACTAATTTTCTAGTATTCAATAATGTATTAACTTCAAATATTGCAACAAGTTCTGCTTTAGAATTTTTAAATATAAAGTTACTCGCAGCTTGATAATTACCATTCATTTTGGGCAATGCTTGTTGCGCACGGTAGGATGCCATAAAGGCATCCTTTTCCGTATAAGCCACCCAACCAACAAAGCCAAATACAGATAAGATTATTACTGCAAATAATCTAAACGGGCTAGAACCAATCCAACCCAATATATCTAGCAATGTTTGTTTTATCTTATCCATGTGCCGTTTCTTTGTCGCATACGAATGCTGTTACCGCAATATTTCCATGCACATGGCTTGCTGTACGAATCATATCCATTAATGGATCGACTGCAATCAACAATACCAATACTGCTTCGCTTGGTAGTTTTAACAAATCACAAACAACTGCTACGGTGGCAACTGTAAGAATACCTGTTGTACCCGCTGATGCTAAACCTGCTAGGATACTACCTAGTAATACAACTAACAAACCGGTTACACCCAATGGCGCATCATAGATGTTAGCAATGAATACTGTAGCAATAGCATAATAAACAATACTACCAATACGATTAACGGTGAAACTTAGCGGAACCGTTAATTCAACCCCGCCTTTATCAAAATGCAACTTATGTAATGCTTCTTGCGCGTATGGGATACAAGCTAATGAACTACGTGAACTAATAGCAACAATTAATGTTTCTTTAGTTTCTTTAATAACAGTCATTAAACTTAATCCGCTACGATACCAAATCATAGCAGTAGCTGCGGCAACTACTAATACGCCGCCGATAAACTGTTGCATCACGAAATCAAACATTGTTAAGAAAATTCCAACACCCACTTTACCAACTTGAGCAGCAATCATTGCTAATAGAGCAATTGGTAAGAAGTAGTTAAGGAATTTAAAAATACTAATACTTGCTTGTTGAACGCTCTTTAGAACTTCAACTAACATACGCTGACCTTCTGTTTGCAAGTGTCCTAGTGCAACACCAAAAATTAAACAGAATATAACAATCTTTAAACTCTCACCATTGTTTAGTGTATTAAAAATATTTTCTGGAATAAACTTTTCCGCCATTTTACCTGCACTAACAGGTGCGGCGGTTGGCATTGGTTCTTTAAGAGTAATGTTTAAATCTGTACCGCTGTCTTTATCATTGACTAATGCTCCAAGTTGTGTCTTCTTTTCGGGTGTCATTTCTGAACCCGTAATAACAACTGTACCTACGCCAATGGTAGCAGCAATAAACATACTGGCTACAAACCCAACAATAATTTTTCGAATTAATGTTTGGCTACCTTCTTTTTGTAGCAAGCCAATGATACCAACTAAAATAGTTGCCAACAAGAATGGTAATACTACAACTTTAAGTAAGCTGATATAAATGGATCCTAAACTTTCAAAGTTTAAACTAAACTCTGGAGCATATACGCCACTTAGTACACCTACTACAATTGATCCTAAAATAGTCCACGGACTAACTAGGAAACTTTTTAAATGTGATACTGTCATTTTATATCCTTATTTCTTTTCAGCTTTGTAGCGATCCATTAACTTTTTAGTGTCAATGTTGTTGTATTCATTCTTAATAACGTAATTAACAATACTTAACAATTGAATTGCTTTAGGATTTACTGCTATAGCAATATTGTCTACACTGTCTGAGATTGTAATACTCTTAGTACTAATTGCAGCTTCAGGTTTTTCAAAAGCAATTTTCTTAATTTCAAACTCATCTCTATAAGCAGCAGCAATTTCACCCTTTACCACTTTTTCAATAATCACATCCCATTTGTCTTCGGGAAGGAATGTTGCGTTAGGGAAATTGATACGAGCAAATGTATCGTAACTTGAATTTCGAATAAAACTTATCTTACCATTAAAATCTCTAATGACTTGATATACTTCTCTGCCTTGGCTATTTTGACTTAACCATAAACGATTAATAACTAGACTTTGTCTTAGTTTAATATATGGATCACTAAATCTAACAACCTGTAATCTAGGACCCGTCACAGATAATTTACTAACAGCAATGTCAGCTTTACCATCTCTAACTTGTTCTACAACTTCGGCAAAGCTTTCTGCGTCTCTTCTAAACTGTACTGGTACTCCAAGTAGGACACCAATTCGTCGAGCAATCTCAACGTCAAGACCATGTATAGTATCCTCATCACCACTGAAGAATGGAGGATTATCTTTTTTGGTCATTGCTACAATAAGAACGTTGGCCTTCTTAATTGCGGCAATATCTGCGGGTAGTGGTACTGTTGATGTTGGTAATTGTGCGTAAACAATTGACGAAAACGTCAAAAACAGCATTGCGAGTAATTTTCTCATTATTATGACTCCATAAATAGTTATTTATTGTTCTATCCGTTTATTTATACCCTAAAAACGGACAACTAATACTTGACACAAGTCCCATTTTAATATATAATAAAGCATATAAAGAGTTATTGCTGTATGAAGCAAAGAGAAACAGATTCTGGACGCGGGTGCGAATCCCGCCAGGTCCACCATAAAGATTTACCGCCCGAACCGCAGAAGCCAAATTCTTGTTGCGGGAAAGGATGCGAAGGTTGTGTTTGGATAAGTTATTTCGAAGCACATAATCGTTGGAAAAGTCTTTATGATGGGCCTGAAATAGATTCGACAGGGTAAAGAGTACCAGAGTGGACAGCACATCAGCAACGATGTAAAAAGAAGAAATAAAGTAAACGCAAACGACTCACAGTTCGCATTGGCAGCCTAAGCGCTGACTAGGGTTTCGGTTAGTTTCCTCGTAACAGAATAACTAACCATTTTACAAACACTCATACACACAAGGAGATTAAAATGAGTAATATGACACCGTTCGAAATTAGATTAGAACTTTTAAAAATGGCCAAAGATATGCTTGGTGACGATTACTACGGTAAACGCGAAGTAATATCTAACGATTGGGCTACTAAGGTAGAGACGGCTAAGCATGCCGGGCAAACACCCCCATCGCACCCTGGCTATCCCGCCTACCCCTCAGAAACTGATATTATTGCAAAGGCTCATGTATTGAATGGATTTGTTTCTAACATTCCTCAAGATAATATAAAGACTATTAGTAAAAAGTAATCTGAAGGCAGGGGGAGAAATCCCCTTGCGTAGATAAATGAAAACATATACAAAATCAGTTTTAGTAGCAGTATCCGCAGTATTTTTAATATCAACACTTACACAAGTAACAACATTAAAACTACAAAATTTAAAACAATCTAAATTTGATGATAACACCGCAACGGTTGCAGTCAGAGAACAACAATTAGATTGTTTGGCAAAAAATATTTACCACGAGGCAGGTAACGAATCATTCGAAGGTAAAGTTGCTGTAGCACAAGTAACTATTAACAGAGCAGCAAATGCTGGATTTCCTAATGATATATGCAAAGTAGTTTACCAAAAGAATGTAGTATATGAGAAAGTGATTTGCCAATTTAGTTGGTACTGCGAAACTTCTACAAAAGCAAGACCAATTCACCAATCTGCATATAAAGAATCTTATGAGGTAGCTAAGAAAGTTTTACTTGAAGGATTCCGATTAGCTGGATTAACCGATGCACTTTATTATCATGCAACATATGTTTCCCCTGGTTGGAAACGTCAACAAATCGCAAAAATTGGTAACCATATTTTTTACAGATAAATTATGAACTTTAAATATCCTACACTACAAGATGTTATTAATTATTGCAGAACAACATTAACTGTTGCTACTGCTGAAACAATTGCATGGATTGGTATTGTACTTATTCATGCCGCAACAGTCCCGACAATGATTTCCGTCATGTCTGGTCTATCAGATAAGATGCCGCCCGTTGATCTTATTTTATTCATTTGGGCAGGACTATCTATGCTGTTTGTCCGAGCAGTAATTTTAAAAGATATTCTCCACATTGTAACTATTGGCGTAGGATTTATAATTCATTCGGTACTTCTTGCACTTATACTATTTAAATAATTATGTCTACATTAAAAGAACAAACCCACGAAAAACACAAAGAAGCGGAAACGCAACCATTTATTAAAGAGATTTTTCAAAAGCGTGTTAGCAAAGATAAGTATGCTGAATACTTATATCAGTTATACTTGATATATCATGCAATGGAAACTATCACAGGACCTAAGCTAGGTACATATGAAGGACTTGCTGGATTATATCGTGCATCTGCAATTTTTGAAGACTTTCAAGAACTTGTCACTCCGGATAAGACATATACAATTAAAGAGCCGACATTGAAGTATATTCAATATATTATGGACATTACTAAACCTGAAGATTTAATTGCACATATGTATGTTCGATATTTAGGTGATCTAAATGGTGGACAAATTTTTGCAAAGCTTGTCCCTGGTTCAGGCAAGATGTTTCAGTTTGAAAATAAGGAAGAATTAACAAACAACTTCCGAGCTAAATTAACTGATGACATGGGACCCGAAGCATGCGTTGCTTTTGATTATAATATTGCACTTGCTAAGGAATTTAATTAATGTCTTTAGTATGGGATAAAATGATTCCTTTGTCTCAAAATATTCTTGAGACATTGGAACAAACCACAGATGATGAATTAAAATATACTGCAGAACAAGGTGATGGATACCTTTGGGAAAATTATATTTTTACTAACAGAAATTATCGTCGCGCGCACGTAGAAATTGTAGATGCACGAGAAGCAAAAAAGATCTGGGTTATGCACATGACTATATTTCCAGAATTTGATGATCCTACTCCTATATTTGGGTTTGATGTAGTATGCGGAGCAAATAAGATTACAGGTGCATTCCATGATTTTTCTAAAAATGGAAATTGCCCAGTATATGCATGGTTCCTTGATCGTTCTTCAAAATTAGAATGGAATAAACCCAGAGTGTTACCCGATTGGGCAACTCAAATTTTTAGTCCAGGCATGATTGCGGCAGGCAATATATCCGAAGAAGAAGAATTGGACAAATTAGCTGATATAGCTATTGAAAGTTTACACGTTTACCTATATAATGTAGGATGTGTTGAGAAAACAGGCGAATCATATAAAGAGAAATACAATAATTATTGTAAGTTTCAAAAAATGAATCCTCATACCCCTGCCATGATGATTAATTTAGGTATCGACGAAAAGGTATTTAGAACTTTTATGGATGAAGTATTATTTCCAGAAGAACCAAATGACAGAACTTAATTTAGACGAAGTATTGACCGATAGTTTAATTATAACTAAAAGATTTAGATCACAAAATGAATTTTCATTATACATTGAGGAAAAGGTGTATATCGAAAGTATAGGTTATATGGATGCAGTAATAAAATATTGTAATGAGATTGATATTGATGTTGAAGCTGTTGCGAATTTAATTAACCAATCGTTAAAAGATAAAATTCAAAACGAAGCAGAAGAACAAAACTATATGAGGCCGCGCGGTAAATTACCCCTATGATAATGGATGAATACTCAGTTTATAAAATGTACTTAGCTTTGCGATTACATTTCACAACCGACAATTATGATGTGATTCAACAAAAGGGTAGAGTACGGGCAAGTCGACAAGCTTATGCTAAACGTAAAGATTTATTCTCAATTAGAAAAATTGCTAAAAGCTATTCAGATGAAGAAGTTGCAAATTTTCTAGTTGCAAATTTTGTGTCAGGTGACCGTTGGGGCGGGATGTTCGATTTAGAAGCCGGCCAACGGTATAAAGAGTGGAAAAAGCGTGTTGAGAGTTTATCATACAATTTTGAACAAGAATTAGATAATATTATTAATGATTTGGAAGAATCTAATCTAAAAATTGAAGATATTTTTGCGGTGTCAAAAGGTCAGCATCCATATATAATTAAAGCATTCTTACGAAATACAATTAGTATAGAAACTTTAGTTATTTTGGAAAGACTAAATAAATTTACCGAGAGGTTTGATCGAGAGATTAGTGACACGGTAGTGTGGCCTGATGTTTCTAGACTTATCAAAAAGTACAAACCATTTCTTTTAATCGACATGGAAAAATACGATGCAATCTTTAGAAGACGAGTTGGAATTAAAAACGCAGAAGATTAAGCGTTTAGAACAAGATATTTTAATGTTACAAGAATCGCTTTTAACAACGCAAGAATCTCTAAAAGAGACACAAAGATATTTGATTAAATTGGCACACAGTCAAATGGAATTAAATAAGAGAATGGCGGCTTGGCCTTTCCTAAAGGTTAAAGCTAAGGGCAAAGAAGATGTTTAACTTTAAGGTAGGAGCCTTGATTTTTTAAAATGGACAAGTTTAAGAAGAACGATTATTATGATCGTGAAAAGAAAATGCGCCGAGTTGAAAAGGGCACACAGAAGATTGACAAACATCGAAAGATTATATATAATGTAGCATCGTTCAATAAAGATGACGATGCGTTTGATGAGTACTTAGATTATGCATACGCTAATCAAAAAATTAAAAAACGTTAATACTAATACGAAAACCATACACCGTTAATACGAAAGGACATACTATGGCTTACACTTCACTAGCAGATCTCCGCAAATCCCGCGGCGGCTTCGATTCTTTAATGAAAGAAGTTGAAAAGATCGCAAATCCCCAATCCGAATCTAACAATAGAAATGACGACCGCTTCTGGCAACCTGAGGTTGACAAAGCAGGCAACGGCTACGCTGTTATTCGTTTCTTAGCTCCCCCAAAGGGCGAAGAACTTCCATGGGTTAGAGTTTGGAATCACGGTTTTCAAGGACCAACCGGAAAATGGTACATTGAAAATTCACTAACAACTATTGGCAAGACTGATCCTGTATCTGAGTTTAATACTGAGTTATGGAATTCAGGCTCAGAGGCCAATAAAGAAGTTGCTCGAAAACAAAAGCGCAAACTAACTTACTACACTAATATTCTTATCGTTCAGGATTCTAAGCATCCTGAAAATGAAGGCAAAGTATTTTTGTTTAAGTTTGGTAAAAAGATTTTCGACAAAATTAAGGATGTTGCTGAACCACAGTTCGAGGACGAAAAGCCACTTAATCCGTTCGACTTTTGGGAAGGTGCAAACTTTAAATTAAAAATTCGTAATGTGGAAGGATATCGCAATTACGATAAATCAGAGTTTGATACACCAAGTTCAATTTCCGAGGATGATTCTATTATCGAGAATATTTGGAACAAGCAACATTCCCTTACAGCGTTTCTTGATCCTAAAAACTTCAAGTCATATGACGATCTTAAGAAAAAACTAGACATGGTTCTTTCTGGAGGCACTACTGCAATTAAGAAAGCAGAAGAAGTAACATTGGGCGAAGATGCAAATTATGTACAACCTGCAACATCTGCAGCACGCCCAACAGCCGCGCCAAAGGCAGCTCCTAAAAAGGAAGTTGACTTTGATGACGATGACGAGTCATTGTCATATTTCTCAAAACTAGCGAGCGATGATTAAGCTTGCAACTATTCTTTTTGGAGAAGATAACATGAAATCCCTTATTGTATTTCTAGCCGCAATGGCTATGGCTCATTCTGGTTTTGCAGCAGAACCTGCAGAAACGAAAAAAGAGCCAGCAAAGGCTGCAAAGGCAAAACCTGCAGCACCAACACCCACAGCAACACCGGGTGTTATTAAGTTAGAGAAAAAGGAAGGGGCGGCCAAAGAAGAGAAACTTCCAAAGCCAACTGTTAAACGACCTGAAGAGTTAGCTGCCGAAAAAGCTAAGAAGTAAAAAGAAAAGCCCAGTTAATTCTGGGCTTTTTTGTCTTTATAATTTACCGTCTACTCTTGTTTGCCAACGATTATAACCGTTTGATGATGAATACGGTTTTGGCGGAGAGGTTACAAATGTCTGAGAACTATTATCGATAGTTCTATTAGATATCATAGGTGCAAGTATTTGCGACATAGATTCCATAGAATCTTTTAAATCCATATTTTCAGTTTCTAATTGTTTTAATAAATCTATTTTTTGATCGCCGGTTGTAGCAGCTTTCAATTGTTTAAGGGCCTCATTTGTAAAACTATTAGCAAGATTTGATTCTAATGATTGATCTTGCTTTGGTGCAACATTTTCTGCAGTTGCAGATGATTGCTTTGTCTCAATATTAGCATAGCGATTTAATCTTGCAGTTTCAGCTCCCATTTGATCTGGCATATCTGCAGTAGGTATACGTTTGTTTAACGTATCGATATCAGTCTGCAATTTATCTCTATATTCTGCATTAAGCATTGGCCCAGATGTCTTAAGGGTTTGTTCTTTTATTTTAATTTGTTCTTTTAAATCTTTAGAAGACCCTGAACTTTGAAAATCAGTATTAGCTATTTTTAATAGCGCTTCTCTACCACCCAATTTTTCCACATCGCGCTCACTCCCGCCAAGAGCATTTCTTGCTTCTTCCGGAGTCATGCCCATTTTGTTTGGGTCAATTTTAGGCGATACGTTTTCTCGAAATGCTTTTTCGGCATCCTTGCCTGTACCTGCGGCCATTTTATCGGCGTATCCAGTTTCGCCAAGAAATTCGCTTGCCTGATACGCGCCCAAGGCAAGACTGGCTGGACCTAGTAATCTCCCACCTATCCCTAATTTTCCCGGAACTTTTCCTCCAGGAACAGGAGGTACTTTACCTCCGCCAGGAATAGGAGGCACTTTAGGTGTTTTACCTAATAATTTACTTAATCCAAGTGCCTCAAGAATACTTGAAATAATTCCACCACCCCCGTCGGAATTTCCTAAGCCAATATTTTTTAATTTATCTGCGATAGCTTCAGCCAATAATTCCCTATCACGTTGTTTATCGTCATCTGAGTTTGGTTCTAAGCCTGTTCCGGATAATGCAGGTACCGCAGTTTTATTGGTACTGTAGCCTGCCTTTTGCGCAACAATTTTTCGTATTACAACTACTTCTGCAAGTAAATTCTTTTCTAATTCTGTATTTTTCATCTTTAGCAATTCATTTTTAAATTGCGATAATGTTAATACTTTATTTTCAGAGTTTTCTTTGCCTTCTTCTGATTTTAATTCCATATTAGGTGGCATTTGTTTATTACCCCCTACAATATATCGTTTTGTTTCTGCAAAAGGGGACATAAACCCCTTTCCAAAGTCTTTAAGATCTCCAACCAGCGTTCTTTGTTTATCTTCTTTTTCCGTGCCAGCTTCAGACGATTTTTTAACTTTGCCTACCCGTCTATCTAAAATCTTAGATAAATTATCTATTGATTTTTTTAACGCTTCAATATCTTTATCTTTAGCCGTTGCGGTAAATGACTCCATTAATGAAGTCATAACACCCGAAGAATTAACTGGTTTTTTAGTAGCCATTATACCGGTCTTCTAACAATTGGTTTAGTTTGAGTTGAGCCAAACCCTACATCTGGTGTAGAATCAAATCCTCCACCGTATCCAGAGGATGATACAGGAGTCGATCCAAATGCATTTGAAGATGCTACCGGCGACGCGTTAAATGAGTTTGATCCTGCACTTGGCATTGGCGCAGAATTAAATCCTCCGCCAAACGAGCTAGGAGATTGTACCGGAGGAGTACTGCTTAACTCTGGAGTAGGAACGCTTGTTGATGTAGAAACATTTGCTGCACCTGCAACTTTTTCTTGTGTTCTACCATAAGCAGAAACACCTAATACGCCACCCATGGCCACATGGAATAATCCGCCGCCTTGTAGTGTAATAGGCACCCATTGTCTAAATGCGTCATTTGCAGCTTGAACTTCCCAGAACTGCACAACAGTAAACATGATTGGAAACAGCGCAAAGTCAAACAAACAGCAAGTCATATACATCATTGCCATCATAGGACGCCATTTTTTGGTCATCCAGTCTTCATCTGGTTTCTTTTTTTCTTCTTTAACTTCTTCATTTTTATTTTTACCAAACATAGTAATTACCCCTGTTTCTTAGTTTGTATTTTACGATTTTCCTCACTAATATAATTAATCAACATAGATACATAAATTTCTCTTTCCCATGGAATCATATTTTCAATTTCTGTTAATGAGTATTTATGGTGCTGCATTAACGAGAAATTTAATTGATAATAATTCACTAAACTATCATGAGAAAGAGTTAGACGAAAAAATTTTGCAGACCCTCTAAATCCACTGTATTTTTCTTACCACATGCTGGGCAATCTGCCTCAATATGATGCACAATTCTTGGCAATTTCTCAAAGAATTTTTCTAACAGATCAAACTGTTTCTTTGAGAATGAACTAACAAAGTCGTCTAATTCTTTTTCAGAATAAGTATCTTTATCAAAGTATTCTGTCTTTGTATATACGGCATCTATACAATTTCCAACTAATGATAAAATTTTATCAGAATTTGAGTTTTCGTATATATCTAATATTTCGTCAAATCTAGGATATCGCATAACAACACCAATATTATCAGTCAACATAATTTTGTTTTCTATATCAGTTGGTTTATCTACTTCAACCTTAGTTAAATCCATACTGTAGTCTATTTTTTCACCGCAGTCGCAATTGATAATAATATCAGTAGTTTCGCTAATAGATCTTGCTCTTATGTTTAAGAATAAGTATTCTATATCAAAGCTTGCTAATTTATCGATATCTAATTTTTTAAATGTGCAATTATCTACAAGTTCCGTAACTATTCTAGATATTTCTTTGCTTTCTGCTTCCATTGTTGTTAATAGAATTTTGTATTCCTTAACTAAGAATGGTCTGTATTTAATTTTCTTGCCAGTTGATGGTAACATCAATTCATAGTTTGGCGTTTCTAATATTGGTAAAGGCATAATAAGTTCCTTGTGTTAATACCCTGCTTGGCCTATCACTGTTCCGCTTCGAGTTTGTTGCAAATCCGATAGGTTTGGATTAAAATTTAATCTGTTTAAAAATTCACTTTCGGGAAACCATCTTCTGTATGCAAAAGTAACATTTAGTTTATGTACTTGATTCGTTGCTCCCATATTCAAGTCTAGCATATTTACTGCTCTCGGAAATGCGTCTTCTAAATATACTGAATAACTTTCATTATTTTTTTCATCTAATTGTGCTATTTTAATTTGCGAAACATATTCTTTCTGATAACTAACATTAAAAGAATTTGGATTAACAACTTTGAACATCCAAGCGTCAAAGAAAGATTTAACTTCCATTTGATTATCTATATAGAAAGATAAGGTTATTCCGTCGCCATTAAAATCTGACGATACTGGTCGTTGATAGCTTGCACCGTAAATCCTAAAAGGTTTTGTAGATACCGTCATTGCAGGTAAACTAGCAGACTCACACATTAAACTAACAAATCGCCCACTTCCAGTGAGAGATCCTAATCCGGGAGGCGGTAGAATAAATACTTCAAATCTAGAAGGTCTAGCTAACCCCCTATTGTTTACTTCTGAAATAAAATTTGATATGCTAAAGTTTGACATTATGTCCTTTATAGTGTTCTGTTAAAGTCTTGCCAGACTTTAGTTTTCTGTGCACCGACAAATTTTTCAACGGGTAATTGAGAGGCAGTTACCCAATCATTATAGGGTATTTTATAAAGACGAGATTTGACGTGTGAATTTAAATAATGTTTTACTGCAAATTTTGCCGGATGTAATCTTGAAGAAGCATTTAATAGTCTCCAAGATAACTGAATTCTTGTATCTTCATCTTTACCCGTCGCATAATCAGATAACAACCCCAATATTCTAAATCTCATCATATACGGTAAATAATGTAGATTTATTCCATAAAAGCCGTCGGGAACTTTTCTAAAAGGTAATACTAACGGCAATCTATCATAGTACGGTAGTGTATCTTTGTGCTTAGGGTCATAGTAAAACAAGTACATTTCGCCAGGAATAATTCTTGTAGCAACTTTTGTATCTTTTAATATCTGATTGGTATTTGTCAGTTTGCCCAAAGATGAAATTTGTTGCCTATACCATTGATAAGATTTTTCTTCTCCGGCGGCATTTAGCCTAATTGTTTCAAAAGCGTTTGTAGCCATTATTTGGTTAATCCTAAATCTTTTTCGGTTAGTACTAAAAATTTCATATTTCGGTCAGTGCAAAATTCAAATGCCGCTTTCCACTTAGCTTCATTTACACCGTACTGGAAAACTTCGTCAATAAACCGTTTTGTTTTCTTTTTTGGAATTTCTGGCGGTTTAGTAAATTTTTCAGGTTTTATTTCTATGAGGTACTTCTCAGTTGTATTATTCTTAGATTTAACTTTTATATAGAAATCCACAAAATATCTATGCACCTTTCTATCAACCGGAGACACATAGGGTATAATAACAGTCTCAGACCCCCATTCTATAATAGAAGGACTTTGATCGCACCATTTCATAAATCTGAGTTCCCATAGAGACCGATAGATTACCGTAGTAATATCGCCTTTATATTTTGAAGGATTCAATACTCTAAATCGGCCTTTGTAGGTTTTGGTGTACATAACTCATATAAATAATTAATAACTATAATATTTATAGGCAAAATATGGCAGATATCCCAAAAGACATACGAGAATATACGGAAAATAGAGCAAAACGATATGATGCTCCCTTTAGTTTTCCGGAATCTAATAAGTATAATGTCAATCAGCATACGTATCCTAGCGGCGTGGGCAAAAACCCCGACTTACAACACTATGTAGCATTCTTTGTTAATATTAGAGGCAAATCTAAGTTTAAAGAATCGTATCAAACAGCGGATGTTAGTATACGCCCTTCTATCAATAGCCGAAAAGATAATATAAATTTAACAACCTCAGGTACCGGAACTGTTTCTAAAATAGGATTGTTGGCTGGCGGGGTAGGGGTTATTACTGCAGTAAAAACTGCAATAGATGATCCCGGTAGAGCAGCTTGGTCGGGAATAAAAGCTGCCACCGTAACAGCCGCAACATCTGGAGCGGTTGTAGCTGCAGCTACATTGGGGTCAACATTGGCTCCAGATAATAAAGCAAGATTAAAAGATGTTATAACATTGCATCTTGAAGAAAGACCTAGCGTTAAATATGGTGTAAATTATCAAGATAAAGATATGGGAATATTGGGAGGATTTTTAACTGATAATTCATCTGTAACAGAATCTTTTAAAAATAATGGCGGAGAACTTGGAACCGCATTTGCATTACAATTAGCTAAAATTCCATCTATGTTACCTGGGTTTGGTTCTGCTGGATTAGGAGACATTGCACAATTAAGTGCAAAAGTTAAAACAAATCCGTTTAGAGAAGTATTTTTCGAAGGTGTAGATTATAGACAGTTTAATTTTAGATATAAATTTATGCCAAAAGATAAAGCAGAATCTCAGGCAGTATATAATATTATTCAAACATTCAAAGAACATATGCATCCTGAATTATCTAAAGGAGGATATTTTTATATTTATCCTTCAGAGTTTGAGATTGTATATTATTATAAAAATCAAGAAAATCCATACTTTAATAGAATTGCTCAATGTGCGTTAACTGATATGTCCGTTGATTACGGCGGCGAACAGTTTGCAGGGTTTTCCGATGGCTCACCTACAGAAGTTAATATAACATTGAGTTTTAGAGAGTTAGAATTATTAACTAAAGATTCTATTCGACAAGGGTATTAAATGTTTTTTAGTAAATTTCCATTATTTGCGTACACACTTGATAACAGAAATACATATCAAATTGTACCTGATATCTTAAGACGAATAAAATTATCAGATCAATTGAAAAACAATGATGCGTTTTTTGATAAGTATGATGTGCGTGACGGCGAGACTCCTGAAATTTTAGCAGATAAATTTTACGGAGATTCAAATTTTCATTGGATTATATTAATGGCAAACGACATTATTGATCCTAGATTTGATTGGCCCATGGACTTCAATATGTTGAATGAATATTGTAAAGGTAAATACGGTGCGTCTGCAGTATATCATATTCATCATTATGCAAATCAATCAGAATATGTAATTAATGGTTATAGGATGTTACAACCTGGATCAACTTTTAATAATCCAATCTCATTAGTAGTACAAAATTCTGGCACATTTTCTTCACCAATTGTAAGTCAGAATGCCCCTACAAATAATTTATTTCCAATTACAAATTTTATGTACGAAGATGCCCTAAATGAAAAAAGAAGGCGTATTAGTATTTTAAAACCTGAATTAGTATCAGGGATAGATTCTGATTTTAATAAGATTATAAAAGAATGAGTAGCGCAGTTCAAGATGGGTTACAGACCCCAGGCGAAATATTAATAGAAGAATTATCTTTAATAACCACTAACGGTAAATCTGTCTCTCTATTAGATTATCTTATAGAATTAAATATCTACGAAAGTATATTTAGTAATGTTATAAGCGGCGAAATAATATTATCAGATAGCGCAAACTTGATAAGATATTTTCCAATTACGGGGGAAGAATATTTAAGTGTACGTTTAATAACTCCTGGATTTAATGACGAGAAAAAATATAAGATTGAAAAAATATTTAGGGTTTTTACAGTTGAAGATAGAGTCTTGGCAAGAGATCAAAATACTCAAATTTATAAATTAAAGTTAATTTCGCCGGAAGCAATTGTAGATTCATATGCAATGTTGTATTCCCCATTTAAAGGAAATATAACAAAAATAGTACAAGATTTATTTAACAATAATTTAAAAATTGGTAAAGATCTGACTATTTTCACAGGCGCAGATAATAATGTAAAATTTGTGAGTAATGGGTGGAGCCCTTTTAAATGTATAAATTGGTTAGCAAAGAAAACTATTCCTAGCGACGGAAAAGCCTGTAATTTTTTATTCTGGGAATCAACTAAATCATTTTATTTTGGCAGTCTAGAAACTTTATTTCAAAATGGAAATTCTATAGGTGATTATAGATACGCGGCAACAGGCGTATCTGTGGGTACAGACGACATACAAGAAAAGATGACGTTAATTACGCAATTATCTGTGGAGAATGGGCTTGACTATATTGTAGGATTAGATTCTGGGTATTTTGCAAGTAAACTAATTTCATTAAATTTATACAATAAAAAACAAGAAGTCACAGAATACGATCATGTTGAACAATACTCAAATTATAAACATTCAACTCAATATAATCCTTCCCCATTATTTTCAAAGAATTCTGTTACCCGTAATATAAATTCTCATGTACGGGTTTACCCCAAGTATCCTAATTTGCATACTGGAGTTAAAAAGAATTATAATGAACGCATGGGCGAAATTTATGGTAATAGATTGTCAAATATGAAAGAATTAGATAATTTAAAATTAAACATAATCATACATGGTCGAACAGATGTAGAAGCTGGGCAATTTATAAACGTAAAATTTCCAGACATGGAGCCTCCAAGTGAGATGGATATTGCTAAAGACAAAATTGATCCTAGGTATTCTGGCAGATATTTAATAACTGCAATTAATCATAAAATTAACTTATTGAATCATAGTATGTCCATGGAAGTAATAAAAGATTCGTTTGATCCTGCTGCCGCAACTTTAATAGATGCAACAAATGTATCAACTACCGCATATTGAAGGATAATTATGAATAACATTTATGGCGGACAAAATTTTACTTGGTGGGTAGGGGTCGTTGAAGATAGAATAGATCCCGAAAAATTAGGTAGATGTAAAGTAAGAATATTTGGGTATCATATAGATGATCTAACAATGTTACCTAAAGAAGATTTGCCTTGGGCTATACCGATGCAACCTATAACTTCTGCGGCAACATCTGGTATAGGTATTGCACCTGTCGGCCCAGTTGAAGGCACTTGGGTTTTTGGTTGGTTTTTAGATAATGAAGAAGGCCAACAACCTGTAATGATGGGGACACTTGCAGGTAAAAATGAAAAGCATCCTAACGCGGATAAAAAAAATGCGCAGGATCAATTAGCTGCAAATAATCTATTGACAACTTCTTCAGGCAATCCAGTAACTGATAGTTATGGAAATCCTATACAAATAGGTACAGAGGTTGCAGATTCTAATTATGATCAGAATGGGGCAATTTTAAATCATCCAAATAATCCCAAAGCAACATCTTCAGGTCCTTTAAATAATCCATCAGATATTAAACCTAAAGCATTTAAGGATCCTAACGGAGTATATCCTAAGATAGAATATTCAGAAAAACCTGATACTAATAAATTAGCAGCTGAGGATAAATCACATAAGTATTTTGCGGTAAAAAAGAAAAATAGAAAAACAAGTATAGCTAAGGCACAAACAACCGGAACATGGGATGAACCGGAATCCGCATACAACGCGTTGTATCCTTACAACCAAGTTATTGAAACTGAAGCTGGCCATGTTATTGAATTAGATTCTAGCCCTAATGCTGAAAGAATACACATATATCATAAAAAAGGTTCCTATATTGAAATAGATGTTAATGGTTCATCTGTTAAAAAGACTATAGGCGATAGTTATGAATTAACTGATAAAAATGGTTATGTTTATGTCAAGGGTGCGTATAATTTAACAGTAGGCGGCACTACAAAAATCTTAGTACAAAATGATGCGGATATTGAAGTAGATGGCGAAGCAAGTATTCTAACACATCGTTCAGCCTTAGTACAAGCTGCTCAAACAGTTCAAGTTGTAGGAGATGATATTAAAGTATCGGGAAAATCTAGTTTACAAATTACAAGTGACGGGCCTGTTAATATACAAGGCAGCAGTATAACATTAAATGCAAAAACAGGAGCATTTGCTGCAAAAGCTGCAAAAGAGATTGCATTACACGCAGGTACAACTGCAAGTGTGAAGGGTGGATTGGAGTTATTATTAGATGCAGCAACCGTAAAAACAAAAATGGGAGCAATACAAGTATCTTCTACTAAACTTATAGTACCAACTCCCCCGGAAGTTAAATCACCAACACCTGTAATTATTAAAGATTCAGTAAGACCAGATAGTCCAGAGAGTATATTCTTAGGAGATTCTTTAGATAAAAGTGCAGAAACTTTTACTGCAGCAAGAATTAAAAATAATGAGATTTCTACGAACTTAGAAGATCTAACAACATTATCTAGAGATACGAATACAGAGAAATCTTCATCAGTAACCGGAGGCATTAAGCCTACACCCGTAGATATATCTGAATTCGCAGGCCTAAAGAAGTTCCCAGATTCAATGAAGTTATCAAAATACTTTACGTTAGGGGATCTTTCAACAAGACCTTCAGCTACATCGTACGCAGTCAAAGATCAAAATGGATTAACCGCTGCTGAAATTGTAGGAAATTTAAAACACTTAGCAGTAAATGTATTGGATAAAGTAAAAGAACAATATCCCGATATGATTATTACTAGCGGCTTTAGAAGCAAAAACGAAGGATCAGATCACGACAGAGGCCAAGCAGCAGATATACAATTCACCGGCAGATCCAATGATGATTATTATGATATTGCAAAATGGATTGAGACAAATACTCCGTATAAACAAGTATTACTCGAATATGCAAAGAAATCTAATGGTAGAATCGTTGCATGGATACACGTTGCATCATCCAATGATGGTTCAAAATCCGCGATGCCTATAGGTACGTTAGTAAATCATAGCGCTAACGCTCCCGGGGCACGAAATTCGTTTGTAAATTATGGATAAAATTACTACATAAATAATAATGTTCTAGTCCCTTACCAAAAACAATAAATATAAAAATGGCAACCGTAAATCGAATTGTACGAAGATATACAGATTTAAATCTGTTGTTTAAGCCGCATCCTTATTCAAAAGATGTTTTAACTAGAACAAATGCTGACGCAGTAAAAACTGCTATTCAGAATTTAATTCTGACAAAAAATTATGAGAGACCTTTTCACCCGGAAATAGGTAGTCAAGTTAGTGCGTTGATTTTTGAGAATTTTATACCATCCACAATTACCGCATTAGAAAAATCAATTGAAACTACTATACGAAAATTTGAACCAAGGGCAAGAATTTTAGATATTCAAATTATTGATAATTCTGATAAAAATTCAATTGATATAGAAGTGACATTTGCACTTAGTAATACCGAAGAACCTATAACCGTAGCAACAACTATTAGCAGAGCAAGATAATGTCCAATCTAAGAATAGCGGAATTAGATTTTGATACAATAAAATCAAATCTAAAAGACTTTTTAAAAAATTACGTAGATGAAGATGGCGCGCCATACTTCACAGACTTTGACTATGAAGGATCGGGGTTATCTATTCTGTTAGATGTACTATCTTATAATACACACTACAATGCTTACTTAGCAAACATGGTAGTTAATGAGATGTTTTTAGACTCGGCAGTTAAACGAGCATCGGCAGTTTCTATTGCAAAGCATTTGGGATATACTCCAATTTCCACACAAGGCGCAAGAGCACTGTTAACATTTGATGTTGCCGCTCCAACAAATAATCCAAACTTTCTAACACTTGAAAGATTTACTCCTTTTACGACTACTATAAATGAGAATACTTTAACATTCGTCAATTTAAATTCTGTAACAATTCAACCAAATGTTGGGACATATACATTTACTGATGTAGAAGTTGTAGAGGGAATTCCCTTAGAATATGTATTTACAGTAGATGTTCCTGGTACCGCAGAAAAATATGTGTTACCTAATGAAAATTGTGACATTTCATCTATTCAAGTTATTATACAGAATTCATTATCAGATACAACAACTACTGTATATTCATTAGCAGAAGATACTTTAAACATTGATGGTACGTCTAATGTTTATTTCTTAGAAGAAAATACATCTGATAGGTATCAAATACATTTTGGGGATGGCGTTTTAGGTAAAAAATTAAATAGGGGAAATCTTGTCAAAGTTACCTATTTGATTAGTAATGGTACTCTTGGTAATGTTTCCGGTAATATTTCTCAAGAATTTTATTGCGGCGCACAAATAGGCGGAGGATCAGTTACAGGTATAATTACGCCTACTTCAAATTCAAGAGGCGGAACTTCTAGAGAAACAATTGAAAGTATTAGATTCAATGCTCCAAAATTTGGATCTTCACAAAATAGAGCAGTTACTGCAGAAGATTATAAAGTTCTAATATCTAAAAATTATCCTCTAGTTGAATCTATATCAGTGTGGGGCGGAGATGATAATGATCCACCAAAATATGGCAAAGTTATTATTTCATTAAAACCGTATGACGGATATGAAGTAACACAACAAACTAAAGACGACATTTCAAATTTAGTTTTACAAAGTAAACAAGTATTATCAATTGTTCCTGAGTTTATTGAGCCAGATTATTTTTATATTAATTTATCCGTAAATGTTAAATACAACACTAAAACTGCCACATTGTCAGCAACACAAATTAAAAATTTAGTTGTATCTACAATACAAACGTATTTCAGCAATGACTTGCAAAGATTTGATAAAGATTTTGTTTATTCTAAATTATCGCGAACAATTGATGCGGCGGATAATTCAATTGTAGGCAATTTGATGACTGTTAAATTGCAGAAAAGAATAACACCTGTATTGAATTATGACAATCATTATGTTGTTGGAGATACAATTAAATTTAAAAACGGGATTGAACCCGGTAGTTTAGAGACTACTAGGTTTGTGGTTTCGCAAAACGGCAATTCAGTTGAAGCCCGAATTAAAGATGTGCCTAATGATATTGTCCCTAACAGATTGGGGTCAGGTATACTTAAATTAGTAAACGCAGATACCGATAAAACTATTATAGCAAATTACGGAACGATTGATTATAATTCTGGTATAATTTCAATAGACTCATTATATCCTACGGGTTATACCGAAGATAGTACAGATATTAGATTATCAGTAACAGTGCAGGATTCATATTTGGATGTTATGGTCAGTAAAAATGAAATTTTACTATTAGATGATAGTACGTTTAATGGAGCTGCTAATAGATTACAAGGATTAACTGTTAACACAATTGCAGTTGTAACTGAATGAGCCGAATAACAGAAAAATTATCAAGAATATTTTCACAGCAGATACCTGAATTTCTGCGTGTTAGCGAAGCTGAGGCCGCGAGTTTTGCAATTGGTTCTACTGTTGCTGGATCTGATATTGTAACTGTAAATAATAGTATTGATATTGCGGCAGGCGATAAATTATCTCATTCGCAAATTTCAGGTTCAATTTTTGTTATAGGTATTTTATCAAGTACTAAAATTCAAATTAGTACAGTTGCGCCAGTAACATTAACGTCTGTAAAATTAAATTTTGTAAAAACAAATACCAATTCAAATTTTATAAAATTTTTAGAAGCATATTATAAATTTTTAGAACAAGATCAACACCCGCAAGAGCTATTACAAAATGCAAGGCAATATGCAGATAGTGAAAAAACAATTGATTCTTTAATTGAGAACTTCTTTAAAAATTATGGTAATGATATTCCTCGTAACATCATTACAGACAAACGCGCGTTTATAAAACACTTTAAAGATATTCACAAGACAAAGGGAACTGAAGAAGCATACAAATTATTATTTAGAATTATATTCAATGACGAAGCTAGTTTCTTTTATCCAGATACGGTAATTTTAAAAGCGTCAGATGGCGTATGGAAAAAAGATTATACTTTAAGAGTTGTATCTATAGATAACTCTAATATATTTGACTTTGTTAATACTAAAATTATAGGGGATATATCAAAAGCAAGTGCAGTTGTAAACAATGTAGTAAAATTTAAACCTGCAGATGGATTTATAACTGACGTATATGAATTATCATTAGAAAATATTAAAGGTAATTTTTTAATAGAAAATATTACCGCAACTAAACTAATAGATGTTGCAACAAATACAAAAGAAATTATAAACGCAGAAATTATACCGCAATTAATTAAGGTCGATATAATTGATGGTGAAAACGGATATAATGCAAACACTAAAATTAGTGTACTTGATGCTAATGTTAAAATAAGCGGGTTTACGAAAACAGGCGGAATTCGAAAAATAAGTATTGTAAATTCTGCGGCATATCTTAATTTAAAACCTGTAATAAATAACGGAGTTATTTTATCCGGATTAAATATTAATGTATCTTTAAGTGATCCTTTAAATATAGTATCGGGAAATATTACACTTAATAATACTATTGGTACTTTTACTTCAGATGTTCCTCATGGATTATCTAGAGGCAAAACGGCAAACTTAATTTTTTATGGCAATTCTAGTAGCTATATAAATGGTGCTGAGAATGTGATAACCGTTACCACAGTTTTAGACTCCACACGATTTAGATTTAACATGGTTGGGTTGTCACCTACCTCGCTTTCTGCAAATTTAAAATACACCCGAGCGGCAAATCTATATAGTAATGTTGGTGCGGTTTTAGAAAGTGATGGGTATTGGTTAAATAATAGAGGAAAACTCTCTGAATTAATATACGTCCAAGGGCCTGCAGTAGATTCCACAAATAAATCTAAAATATTCTATCAACCATATTCATATGTTGTAAGAAGTGGGGAATCTATTGATAGCTGGAAAGACATTGCTAAAGCCACGGTGCATCCTGCAGGAATGGAGGTGTTCGGTGAAATTTATATTAATAATCAAATTTCAGCAAATGTTGAACCTACTATAGATAACGAAATTTGGGACTATTTAGGCATAACTTGTGACATGAGCATTCCGCCTTTTGATTCAAGTATGACATCTTATTCAAATAGTAGAGTGCAAAATTTACCTATATCTACAGATCATGTGTATTACATATTCAATATACTGTAATAAATAATTAAAAAATTAATGGAATTATAATGGCGCAAATCATTACAGAAAATTTTAGAGTATTTAACGCAACTCAGTTTGTAGAGTATGTTGCTGATACTAATAACCTGTATCTTTTTATAGGTAGACCGCAAAGTTGGGATAACGAACCAACGGCACCCACCCCAGTAAATGTTCCATATCAAGATACAGTTTATTGGGCAGATACAGTTGCACTAAAAAGAATTGTTCCTAATGATTTTAAACAAGTTGTACAACGTAAGAATTGGTCTGCGGGCATAGTGTATTCACAATATGACAATGCAAGCTCAACTCTATACGGATCTAATTTTTATGTACTAACACAAGATAACAATGTTTACAAATGTATATCTAATAATTTTGGGGCAGCTTCATCTATTAAACCAACCGGAACATCGACAAATGTTATAACAACGTCTGACGGATATCAATGGAAATATTTGTATTCATTATCTGATACAGATTTATTAAAATTTTTAACAGGCGATTTTATGCCAGTTAATTTAAACTATGATGTATTAAATACTGCAATTAAAGGAACAATTGATAACATTGTGGTAACAAATATAGGTAGCAATTATAGTGTTGCTTCTAATATTTCTGTTAATATTTTGGGAGACGGAATAAATGCAAGAATAGGCAATGTAGTTTTATCCGGAGCAAATACAATAGATCGCATAACACTTAATACGTCCGGATCAGGTTATACATTTGCAAATTTATCAATATTAGATTTGGGAGGTGGGTCTAATGCAATTGCAAGAGCTATTGTTTCTCCCATAAATGGGCATGGCTCAGATGTGTTAACTGAGTTAGGTGCTAGATATGTAATGATTAATACTAGACTTAATTATGCTGAAGGTGGCGGAGATTTTCCTGTAGTAAATGATTATAGAAGAATTGGCATAGTAAAAAATCCAGTCTCAAACGCTACATCTAGAATAGCAACAGAAACAACACTTGATGCGACTATTACGTTAAATGTTTCAAATGTTACCGGTACATTCTCATTAGATGAATATATTAGGGGAGATAATACAAATTCAAACGCATTTATAGTAAGTGCAAATGCTAATGTAACATCTGGTAATGTTACTATTAGATATATTACTCCCATTGAATTATTTTCAGGGAATATTATATTTTCAGCAGGGGAAAAAATTCGCGGAGCGAATTCATTGGCAGTGGGAACTATTAGTAAAATAACACCCGCCGAAGTAAAGAAAAATACTGGTCAAATTTTATATGTGGAAAACCGCGCTAAAATTACAAGAGCTTCAGACCAAGCAGAAAATATTCATATAGTTATAGAATTCTAAGGTAAAATAAAAATGGCCGTAAATTTAACAACAAATCCGTATTATGACGATTTTGATAGCACTAAGAATTTTTATAGAATTCTTTTTAAGCCAGGTACCCCTGTACAGGCAAGAGAACTTACGCAAATTCAAAGTATTTTGCAGGATCAAATAAAGAAATTTGCAAATCATATTTTTGTAGATGGAAGCAGAATATTAAGTGATGATCCTGTAGCGGTTACTATTAATGATGCCGGCAGAGCAGTTAAATTACAAACAAACACAAATACTGCTAATTTAGAAGTATATCTAAACAAATATGTTTCAGGAACTACTTCTAATATTATTGGTAGAGTAGATTTTGTATTTGATGCGGATAATCCTGATGTAGGAGATCCTCCAACTTTTGTGATGTCTTTAATTAAATCAGAAGGAACAAGTGAATTTAATTCAGGCGAAACTTTATATTTTTATAACACAATAGCTGAAGCAAACGCGAAAAACACGTCAGCATTGACGGTATCTGCTGTTTCAGATTCCTACATTGTAGGCACTGCAAGTATAAACGAATACTCTGATATAATTACTCTATCTGCATCTGCCGGAACGATTAAAGTAGGTGATCAAATTATTTCATCAAGTTTGGGATCTGATTTATTTGTGGTTGAAGTTATTACAAGCACTAGTATACGAGTTAATAGAAATGTAGGAATTACTGATAATAACGTTAGTATACAGTTTAAAACAAGAAATACTAGCCCAACATTGATATTTGGAACTAGTGCCGGCACCTATTATAAAAATGGATTCTTTATACAAACTGCGAAACAAAAAATTGTACCTCAGAAATATACAGCATATCCTACTAAATCTATTGTTTTAAGATATCAAGAATATATAGTTGATTACAATGATGATATCAGCTTGCTTGATCCAGCATTTGGTAGCTCAAATTATTTAGCTCCCGGCGCTGATAGATTAAAAATGGAATTAATTTTAGACAGTGTAGATTTAACAGCCGACAATAAGCCAGATATAACTGGAACATTTTTAGAAATAGGCCGATATAAAAATGGTAATTTGGATTTAGTTGAGTCCACCGGTGATTCTAAATATGCAGAACTTGCAAAAACTCTAGCATCAAGAACATATGCAGAATCTGGAAATTACATAGTTTCACCGTTTAAATTACAGACAGCGGGCCCATCACCTGACGGACAGGATGAAAAATTTTATGTTACCCCTGGAAGAGCATTTGTTGGTGGATATGATATTGCAACTTCTGGAAAAACTGAAATTTCAATACCTAAAGCAACAACAACCGATACTGTAGAAGCACTGAATATAGATACATTTTTTGGAACTTATGTTGTAATTGAAGCACCTACTTTTGGATTGCCACAATTAGCAGATTTAGATGGCAAAGATTTCTACGAGTGTCATTCTACAACTAATAGAACTGCAATGAATAATTCCACACTTGTGGGATATGTGGTACCTAAACATATACAGTATGAAACTGGATATGGGTCAAATTCATCTTTTAGATTCTATTGGTACTATTATGAGCAAGCATCTACAACATTAACTCCCGATAGTATTAGATCTGTTATTGGTGTACAAAATCCATTTACAATAAATTATGGTAATAATGGCACATATGCTAAACCAACATTCTTTGCGAATATACACCCAGTATATGGATTAGTTGATAATAAACTAAGATACTATGATGTGGGCCAAAATAGAAATATTTTTAAAATACCAAAAAATAATGTTAAGGAAGTATTAAAGAATAAAGTTGTTTATTCTCAATTATATCCTAATACTTTAGGTACCGGAGGAATTGTAACTTTAAGTACCGGTTCGCCTAATAAATTTGTTGGTCCATTGGGATCGTCTTTGACCGACTCAATAAAAAGAGAATATTATACCATGGTAGTGCGGGATTCATATTCTGCGGGATATCCTGGCAACGTGTTTGTTCCTATGGAAAACATTTCAGCAACTTTAGATGGCACAGGCACACAATTAACTATAAATTTTAATAGTGTAGTGTTATCTGGCACCGTTGATATTATTGCAACTTTAGAAAACGATACTTTACAAAGAAGAACAAAAACATTAGTTGAAAATCAAACATTCAATGCTAATATACAAGTTTCTCAAGTAGATTATTCAGTATTAAAATCCGATGTTTATGCGTACAAAGGAATCTATAAAATAGGAAGCAATTCCTACGTAGGAAATTATAATTCAGCTACCACTTATTCTACAAACAATTTAGTTCAGTCCAATGGATTAATTTTTAGAGCGAACACCGCAAGTACCGGAGAATCTTTAACAAATATCGCATATTGGGAAAAGGTCAAGAAAGAATCGCTATTGTCTTATAGTTTAAATACCGGGCAAAGTGATAATTGGTACGATCACGGATCCGTTAGATTCTTGGGAGCACAAAATACTGCGCCAGGTAACGTACTAATTACTTTTGATTATTTCACGCATTCTGGCACCGGTGCATTAGATGCCGGATCATATCCTGCAAATCTATACACCAGAATCCCTACTTATAGATCTGTAATAGATGCTGAAGAATTTAATTTAAGAGATTGTCTAGATTATAGACCACGCAGACAAGATGATACCCCGTTAAGTGTTCAACCGGGATACGACGGCAGAACGTCAAATATATTTTATTTTGATTCTCATATTAAACCAAATCCATCAGAAGTACCAGGCACAGAAGCAGATGTGGAATTTTATTTAGGTAGAATTGATAGACTCTATTTAAATAATAGAGATGCTAGTGTAAACAAAACTCAAAATAAATTTAGTATTGATTCCGGTATACCTGATTTAAATCCAAAAGCACCAAAAGATTTTACAGATAGTACTAGACAATTAATTGCTACATTATATGTGGATCCGTATACTGCAAGCTATCAAGATATATTAATAGAATACAATGATGCACCTCGTTATACTATGAAAGATATTTCTATAATTGACCAAAAATTAACTGCGTTAGAAAAACGTGTTAAGAAACAAGGGTTAGATATTATTGCATTAAATAATGTGGTTTTTGATAGAAATGGATCTCAAGGAAATATATTATACAAAACAGGAATGCTTGTAGATAATTTTTCAGGATATGGCCCAGGATATGTAAAGAGTCCAGATTTTACTGCAGCTATCGATACTGCCAGACAAGAATGCAGACCAGCGTTTGCGGCAATAGAACATAATTTGTTTTATGTTACAGATCCGGATGTGTCAATCTTAAATGATTTAGTATATATGAACTATACTGAAGAAGAATTTATTAGTCAAACTATTGCAAGTAGTAGAAATGTTAATCCTAATCCAGATGGGGTGATTGGAGATAATGGTAGAGCAGTTATTTATCCTCCAGTAATTACAGGCGGGGGAGACCTTGCATCCTTAGTTTATGACAACATTGTGCAAGAAAATCAACTAACAGTTCAACAACAAAACATTACCGTTGATCAAACAGCGGGAGTAGCAGGCGCAACCTCTACAATTGCTGGAGAAACAAACACGGTTACTACTATTATAAAATCATCATCAACCGATTCTACTGTCTCCGCTTCAAGTTCTGGCGGCGGCAAAGGCGGAGATGTAGATACTAGCTATATGGTAGCATAATAAATTATTTAAGGTAAAAAATGGCGAATTTTTTCAAACAATTAGTTAAATCCTCAGGTGATGTAAATCCTGCTTCCACAGCAGTTGCAATGGTGACTGGGTTGGGGGCATCAAAAGACGCTGCTATAGATTTAGCAAAACTTATTCTTAAAGATGAGAATAACAAAAATAGCGCAAACACAAACGGATTATTATTAACTGTGCAAAATATAAACCGTATTGCCACAGCCGATGCTATAAGAGATTTAAAAATAAATGAAACTGATACAGGTAGGGCAATTGCAGATACGCTTGCTACTAAAAGTGTAGGAAATGTTGTAAATCAAACGGCAATTGAAAATACTGTTAGAAGTATACCTTCAAACTTTAATACTGCAAATGGAATTGTTGCAAATAGTTTTCAGGTAATTATTCCTGAGAAAAAATTCTATAGTAATGTTATTGGATTTTCTTCGAATGTGACTGCTTTAGAATCTTTTGTGAATACTACATTAAATACAAATAATGTTTATTCTACATCTAATATCACAACATCTTCGGACTATACAATAAACAACGGATACTTAAATTCATATACTCAAGTATCTGCAAGAGATTTAGATTTATCCCCGCACACAACAGGCGTGCAAGATTTAGCAGAAGAAAATTTAGCAAAATTAAAAACTGCATTTTTAACTAACAACTTTTTAAACTAAAAAAATGAATAATGTAACACGTTTATCCTCTTCTGTTGTTAATTTTGATGTGTTTAATTTGCCGCCATACACTCAAATTAAAGTACAAGTTGGCGGAGTAGATCATAGTTCTATGTGCGTAAATGACAATGGCACAGTAGGCGATCCGGTAATATCAGATAGCACAGGTAGAATAAAGGGCAAACTCATCTTAAATAAATGGTGGTCTTCTTATACTTCGGGCGATATACAAATTACGTTTGGTAGTGCCGAGGGAGGAACCGAAGCGTTTGATCCGCCAATTTGGGCAATTGCCAATTTATCTAACAGATTAGATAATACATTAACAAGTGGCGGAAAAGTTGTAGCACCTACAAACGCAGCAGGTATACAAGAAGCAACGACCACATTAAGCCCAGTAACACAAACATTTTTTGTGCCCGAAAGATATAATCAGGGAATTGTTATTACATCCATTGAATTATTTTTTGCTACAAAAGATTCAGAATTGCCGGTCTCAGTAGAATTAAGACGTCTTATAAATGGATTACCATCTGCAGGAACCGTCATAACAGATACTACAGTTGTTAAAAATCCTTCAGAAGTAAATGTCCCAGCTGATCCTAATTCTGGAATAGGTACATCTACCAAATTTTCATTCCCGCCAGTATATCTAGCTCCTGGCGAATATTCTTTTTCTGTTCTATCAAATTCTCCAAACTATACGCTGTTCGCAGGGAAACTTGGAGAAACTATTTTAGGCAGTACTTCAATTGTAAGTAAAGAACCGTATACAGGAAGATTATTTAAAGCACAAAATACAAATCAATGGTTAGAAGAAACAAATACTGACCTATGTTTTAAAATAAACAAAGCAAGATTTGAAACAGGTGTAAAGAGTTTTGAATTACAAACTGCAGCAATTCCTAGAACAGAATTTGATAATATCTTTTTAGATACTGCGCAATATAATTTTGGCGATCTAACAAAGATAGATTACGAAGTTAAAGGTATTCGTTGGTCAGATAATGTGCAGCAATCATATGCGGCATTTAAAGAAAAAACACCATTTAAACTTGTTGCTAGATGGGTAACCGAAAATGTAGGGGATTCTAAAGTACAAGTTACATTTACAAATAATTCTACAGATGTTTCTCCTGCAATAGATAAAGCAAGAACTAAACTATACTCATTTAAAAATTTAATTGATCCGTTTGAGGTGGATACACGGGCTTCAGAATTACAATATAATAATGGAGTTGCCCAATCTAAATATATTAGTAAGATTGTTACTTTAGAAGATGGATTTGATTCCACCGGATTAGAAGTTAAATTAGACGTTAATAGAAAAATTGGTACAGATATAGATGTATTTTGTAGAGTAATTAGTTCTGCAGATAACGGAAGAGATACCTCAATAGAAAAGAAAAATTGGAGATTGTTACCATTCTTTAATCAAACAGCAAATGCCATTAATCAAAGTAGTATTAGCGGAAGTATTGGTAAAGTATATGTAGGCACATCTGAAACAGAGTTTAATACTGAAACATATAAAATTTTAGAAGGCGACTCTTTGGTAACAACCGGTACTCCTAATTTATCATATACTTCAAATGTTGGTACAGGAGCAGCTACAACATTTACATCGTTTAATAAGTTTCAAGTTAAGGTAGTATTCTATGCAGAAAATACAACGATTGTCCCAAAAATTAAAAACTTAATAGCAACTGCGGTAATTTAAAATGTATGTAAAATTAGAAAATGAAAATAGTTTTGTAAAAAATATAGAAAATCTTGCATTAATTAATCGTGATATTGCAGGATTAAAAGAGTATAGAAATAAAAAAGAAGCAACTACTAAAATGATGCACATCTCAGATGAAATAAATAATATGAAATCGGAAATTACCGAGATAAAATCATTGCTTCAACAATTGGTAAATAATTCTCAGTCGGGAAAATAAATGTCAAACACATATTCTGTAAGTAACGTAAACATAGGCACAGTCGCAAATGACGGCCAAGGTGATCCTTTACGCACTGCCTTTGTAAAAATAAATCAAAATTTTGTAAACGTGTATGCCTATGCTAATTTAGCATATTATAATGGCCAAGGTGGCGGGGGCGGAAATATTGTTTATTATAACAATACTACCACAAACGTATTTACAAACGTATTTACAAACGTAACGTATTATAATAATACCGCTGGAAATATAAATGTAATTGGGCTTGTAAACTTAACATTACTTAACGCAGAGTTGGCAAATATACGAGCAGTAGATTTATCCAATCTAAATGTTAGATTAGCAAATCTTAAAATTGATTTGGGTATATTAGATAACAAACTTGCAAATGTGTCCGTTGTAAATTTGGGAGCTGTTACAAACGCATTAGCAAATATTAGTAATATTACCTCATTGGGAAATTTGGGTAATATTATTGGGGCAATTGCAGCAAACGCAAATGCAGTGGCAAGAGTGTCATTGGTATCTAATTTATCTGCAAATGGTACAGCAAACGGACAACAGGCATATAACACAACAGATGGCGGGCTATACATTTGGCAAGGGAATGCTTGGGTAAGTCCTAAAACTGCATTTACTCCAAATGCAAGTTCTATTAGCGGAGTTGAAATATTTACAACATTTTCATTGCCAACCGGACCAGGCGATGGTCGAGACTTTAATGGTAGACAAGGATTTTATAATGGTAATTTATACTTAAGAACAAATGGAGCATGGGCATCTTATAATAGTTTTATTACTGGATCTGGTACTCCTGTCTTATCTGCAGGAATTATTACAGCAACTGAACTTGCTGCAGGTTCAGTAATTGCAGGTAAAATAGGTGCGGCCGCAATTAGCGCTGCAGAAATTACTGCCGGCGCAATTACTTCTAATTTATTAGCAGCAAATTCTGTAATTGCAGGTAAAGTTGCTGCAGGTGTTATTAGTGCAACTGAAATTGCTGCAGGTGCAATTACTGCAGATAAAATTGGCGCAAGTTCAATTTACGCTGGCGCAATCCAAGCAAACGCAATTACCGCAGGCAAAATTGCTGCAGAAGCAATTTACGCTAATAACATTGCAGCATATCAAATTACTGCAGGAAAAATTGCGGCAAATGCAATTACAGCAACTGAGATTGCAGCTAGCTCAATTTTTGCTCGTAATTTAACCGCAGGATGTGTGTCGGCAAATGAAATTGCAGTAAACTCAATATATGCGGGAGCGATTCAAGCCGGTGCAATTACCGCGGGCAAAATTGATACAGGCGCAATCACCGCAGATAAAATTGCGGTAAACGCAGTATATGCAGGAGCAATTCAAGCATTGGCAATTACTTCAGCTAAAATTGATACAGATGCAATCACCGCAGATAAAATTGCAACAAACGCAGTTACTGCAGGCAAAATTCTGGCAGGTGCAATCACCGCAGATAAAATTGCTGCAGGTGCAATCACCGCAGATAAAATTGCAGCTGGATCTATTACTGCCGATCGAATAGATACTAGAGGATTGACAATTAAAGATGCATCAGGTGCTACTATAATATCTGCCGGTGGTCTTTCAGGTTCTATTCCTGTTGCAATTATTGGCGGGGGATCAACAACTCTTCAAAATCTTGCATCAAGTTCAACTGCTATTGCAAAGTTTTTGGATTTACAAAACGATCATCCTGGATTTGGTGTATCTGGAGGAACATATACAAATACTCCAGAAATTACATTAACTGCAGTCTTAACTGGACTAACAGGTACTGTTACATTCGCCGTTACTGCAGGAACTGCAACTTTAACAAGCGGCGCAACTACAAATTCTAGAAAATTAACATTTGCGAATATGGGGTCTGATTCTGTAACAATTACAGCAACAATTACAGACTCTGGAACAACATATAGCGATTTGGTTAGTCTATTTAAAGTATACAATGGTGTTAACGGTACTACTACTCCTTTAATGTATTTGACAGATGAAAACAAAACTGTTGTTGCGGATAGTTCAGGTACAGTTAGTTCTTTTGCAGGAGTTTCTACTGAAGCAGTAGTATATGAAGGATTAGTTGTTTCAACGGCTTCTTGGACTTTTACTTCTACAGCATCCGGATGTACTATATCAACAAGCGGAGTAGGGAATAAAGTTATTAATGTTACTGCAATGTCCGCAGATACTGCAACGGTTACAATTGTAGCGACTAGATCAGGATATGCATCTTTAACAAGAGTTTATAACGTATCTAAAGCAAAAGCTGGTGCCGCAGGTGCTCCAGGTGCACCCGGAACTCCCGGAGGAGCTGGTGCAAGAGGAAGTATAAGAACTTCCGCAGCTGCATCATCTTGGAGTGATGCAACTGCGGCCGCGGCAATTGCAACTGCCGGCGGAGGAAGTCCTAGAATAACAGATGAAGTTACTCTATATAATAATTCGATAAATTATTCTGAAACTAAAGTATATTCGGGATCGGCATGGACAAGTGTAATTGCACAATTTAATGGTTCTATATTAGTTAATGGCACAGTTATTGCAAGTAAAATTGCAACAGGGGCAATTACCGCAGATAAAATTGATGCTGGGGCAATTACCGCAGATAAAATTGGTGCAGGCGCAATTACCGCAGGAAAAATTGGTGCGGGGGCAATTACCGCAGATAAAATAAGTGCAGCTACAATTACTGCAGATAAAATCCAATCAAGTACCGGTACAACAGTTAGTTATGGAAAATATGGATTTGGAGCAGGTGCTGAAATTGGCAACTATAATGGAGTTCTTACTGCAGAAACATTGAATCCATATTACTTTGGTATAATAGGTGCAAGTAATACTTCTCAACCGGGGATAGTTGCAGCTAATAGATATGGATTGCAAGCTGGAGATGCATTTGCATTTTTTAGAATGTCTGGGGGACAATATAGTTCTACGCCTGCAGATTGGAGAACATATGGTAGTCTTGGCGGCTATATTATAGGCGGCCAAATAATTGCTCAAAATGATGTTTTTGGCCCTGGTCCTGGTACTAATAATAGTATAGTAACTTTAGCACATTACGGTGTAGCTGCGGGAAACTTTGCGCAAAATGCTTACAATGGAACTAGTTTATCAGCAATAACACTTGCAGATGCACTTGGTAATGCTATGCGAGTAGTTAAAGGTACTATAGTTACAGGGGCAGGCGTGGTTGTATCATTTACGGGTTCACATGATGGATTGGTATCATCTACTGAAACTGTTGAATTGGGTGATATTTTGGTCGATGTAAGTATTGTTGCAACTCGAGATATTAGTGATGCTATTAGTATTCTTACAAAATCTAAGGAAATAAATCAAAAATCAGTATTAGGAGTTTTACGATCTTATACTAACGATATATACATTCCTCATTGTCTATCTGAAGAATATGACAAAATTATAGAGAATAATTCAGTAGGAGATGCCGCTAACATAGAAAATGCACCTAGTATAATTGCACCTACTATTACAAAGGCTGAAAGATTAAATCCAATTTATCAAACAATTGTAGATAATCATAAGTTTGTATATGTGAACAGTATAGGCGAAGGTCTAATTAATGTATGTGGAGAAAATGGTGATATTGAAATAGGAGATTACATTACAACATCTTCAATACCTGGCAAAGGAATGAAGCAAAGCGATGATTTAATGCATAATTATACTGTAGCAAAAGCAAGAGAAAATGTTACATTCTCATCACCAACAGAAGTTAAGCAAATTGCTTGCTCATACCATTGCGGATAATAAATGGCAATAACTAAAAATTTAGTAATAGATCAAGGCAGTACATTTACTGCCAATCTGCAATACGTTACAAATAGTAAAATACCTGTAGATTTAACAGGATATACTGTTAGAAGTCAAATGCGCAAATCGTATAAAAGCGCAAATGCTACAGCAACATTAATTGCCACTGTTATAGATGCCAGTACAGGAAATATTCAATTAAGTTTGAATGCTTCTACAACCGCAAATATAAAGTATGGTAGGTATGTTTATGATGCTAAAGCAAATATAGGCAATGTTGCTATTAAAATTTTTGAAGGTATCGTAACTGTTTACCCAGGAGTAACACAATAATGGCATCTATAACATCTCGCGAACAATTAAAAGAATATTGCCTAAGACGTTTAGGTGCCCCTGTTATTGAAATTAATGTTGATGAAGATCAAATTGAAGATCGTATTGATGACGCATTCCAATTCTACAGAGAGTATCACTATGATGCTGTAGAAAAAGTTTACCTAAAGCATTTAATAACTGAAACTGATCTAACTAATTTATACATACCTATTCCAGATGCGGTTGTTGGTGTAGAACGAGTATTGCCTTTTAGTCAGAAATCGACGGGGATAAATATTTTCGACATTAGATATCAAATTCTAATTAATGATCTTTATTCTTTAATGTCAACTGATTTAATTTATTATACTCAAGTTAGACAACAATTAGAATTAATTAACCAAACATTAGTAGGCGTTAAGCCTGTTCGTTTTAATCGCCATATGAATCGTCTATACATAGATATGGACTGGGCAGCGGATGTTGATGTAGGAAGTAATATTGTCGTTGAAGCATGGAGAATATTAGATCCGGATACATATACGGATGTATATAATGATATGTTCTTGAAAAGATATGCGACTGCTTTAATAAAGCGTCAATGGGGAACAAATATGAAAAAATTTGATGGAGTACAACTTCCTGGAGGAGTTGTTTTAAATGGTGGTAAAATATATGATGAAGCAGAAGATGAATTACTAAAAATTGAAACTGAAATACAAGCTAGATTTGAATTACCAGTAGATTTCTTTACAGGTTGATACTTAATATCACCTAACCTCATAGCATATACTAACACCGAAGTCAATAGAAGTCTATAGAATTATGGCAACAGTTAACCATTATTTTCAATCTGGCATTCCGATGGGTAGAGCCTCGGAGCAGAATCTCTACGAAGATCTTATAATTGAATGCCTACAAATATATGGGTTTGAAGTCTATTATATCCCACGAACATCCTTTAATGAAGATCGTATTTTGGTTGAGGATCCGTTAAACCACTATGAGAATGCCTATCCTATTGAGATGTATTTGGAAAACACAAACGGATTTGAGGGTGAAGGAGATCTACTAACACGGTTTGGTGTAGAACTTCGTGAAACTGCATCCTTTGTAGTATCAAGACGTAGATGGGATAAGGAAGTTGGTAGTAAAGGTCAAACAGTTTTGGCTAGCAGACCAGCTGAAGGTGACGTATTATACTTCCCATTAACCAAATCTTATTTTGAAATACGCAAGGTAGAAGGTGATACGCCATTCTATCAGCTTGGCAAACTCTACATATTTAGAATGCAGTGTGAGTTAATGCAATTCTCCAGCGAAACCTTTAATACGGGCGTAGATGAGATTGATACTTATACAGATTCGATAGATCAAAATCTTAATAATTTTGAATTATTGGTAGAATCAGATGGGCCGTTATTATTAGAATTTAACACAGAAACGCCAATGATTCTAGAAAGTTACAAAATAACAACAGTTGATGCTGGCGCTAGAAACGAAGACTTTGATACCGGCATTACGGACATATTAGATTTCACAGAAAGAAATCCTTTTGGTGAGGTATTTAAATAATGTTAGATCAAAGATTTTACTGGGGAACAACTCGAAAAGCAATTGTTGCTTTTGGTAATATGTTTAATTCCATTACTATTGATCGTAAAGACGCAGATGGTAATAGTGCAGAAACATTAAGAATTCCATTAGCTTATGTACCTAAACAAAAGTTCTTAGCCAGAATACAGCAACAGCCGAGTCTAGATGATAGACCAGTTCAGGTAGTATTGCCAAGAATGTCGTTTGAAATGTTATCTCTAACTTATGACTTTAACAGAAAAATTAGTCCGGTTCAGCAAAATAGAGCAATCAACGCTACAAATAATACTTTAGATACTCAGTATGCTCCAACTCCGTATAATATACAAGTTGCACTATACATATATGCCAAGAATCAAGATGATGGTCTACAAATAGTAGAACAAATTTTACCATACTTTAATCCGGATTATAATTTAACAATGAAAACAATCCCTCAAATGGGTATTAAAAATGATTTGCCTATTCTATTAGAAGGTATATCGTTTGAAGATACTTATGAAGGTGATTTTTCAGATAGACGTTCTATTATTTGGACATTAAGTTTTACAATGAAATTAAACTATTATGGACCAATTAATAGACAAGGTATTATTAAGAAAGTTGTTACTAATACTTATAGTGATGCTGCATTATTAAATAAGCAATCTACTATGACTGTTCAACCAGATCCAACCTCAGCCAAGCCAGGCGATCCAATTGGCTTTATTGAAACTTTTGAAGATTTTTAATGAAAAATATACCTGAACTTGATAAACTTTTTGATATTGCGCCGCAAACTACTCCGGAGAATTTGCCTGCGATTGCCCCAGAAACTGGCAAGAACATAGATCAAGAAGATGATTATCAATTGGCAAGAAGCACATTGCGCAATCTAATATATAAAAGTGAAAACACTTTAGATGACATGATTGAACTTGCTAAAAATTCTGAGCATCCTAGAACATACGAAGTGGCGGGTCAGCTAATTAAAACTGTATCAGATGTTGCTAAAGATTTAATTGAGTTGCAGAAAAAAGTTAAAGATTTAAAAGATGGCGATCCCGTATCTGCAAAAAATGTAACAAATAATAATGTGGTATTTGCTGGATCTACAGCTGAGTTATTTAAGATGTTGAAAAACAAAGACGACGGTAAGACAATTGAGCAATAAACAAATATCATATAACGGCAATCCTAATCTTAAACCGATAGGTATTGTTGAATCTTACAGCGCAGAACAAGTTAAAGAACTTATGCGTTGTATGCAGGATCCTATCTATTTTATTGAGAATTACTGTAAGATTGTTTCTCTTGATTTTGGACTTGTGCCATTTAAATTATACGAATGCCAAAAAGAAAAAGTACACGTAATACTTAATAATCGTAAAGTTATTCTGATGGAAGGTCGCCAACAAGGTAAGACCATTACATCTGCAGCATGTATTCTTTGGTATACGTTATTCCAGGAAAACAAAACAGTTGCTATTCTGGCAAACAAATCGTCAGCTGCTCGCGAGGTACTTTCTCGATACGAATTAATGTATGAGATGCTTCCTATGTGGATGCAACAGGGCGTTAAGACATTTAACAAAGGTGACATTGAGCTTGAAAATGGTTCTAAAGTATTCACCTCTGCGACAAGCTCATCTGGTATTCGAGGTAAATCTGTAAACTGGTTGTATATTGACGAAGCAGCAATTATCCCAAATAATGTTGCAGAACAATTCTTCACATCTGTTTATCCAACAATTTCTGCAGGTCAAACAACAAAGATTCTTCTTACTTCCACTCCTCTAGGATATAATCACTTTTGGAAATTCTGGAACGAAGCAGAACAAGGCCTAAATGGATTTGTTCCATTGTTTATTCCCTACAACAGAATTCCAGGTAGAGATGAGAAATGGGCGGCAGAACAAAAATCTATGCTTGGCGAACTCAAGTTCAATCAAGAAGTTTTATGCAGATTCCTGGGCTCATCCAATACTCTTATTAATCCAGACACAATTTCCCAAATGTCCACTCGTCAATTTGTTTATACGAAAGACGGGTTGGATGTGTTGGAAGAACCTATACGAGCAACCAAAAAAGACGATGGAACGTACGAGGGACAAGATCATATCTATATGCTTGTAGCGGATACCTCGCGTGGTGTTGGGGGAGATTACTCAGCATTTACGGTTATCGATATAACCGCATATCCATACAAAGTGGTGGCAAAGTATAGAAGCAACAAGATCAGTCCGTTGATGTTTCCTAATGTAATATATAAAGTAGCAAAAGATTATAATAAAGCATACTGTTTAGTTGAGATTAATGATAATGGTCAGCAAGTAGCAGATTCGTTGTATATGGACTTAGAATACGAGAATGTATTCTTTGTTGGAAGTAACAGTAAAACAGGACAATACTTGTCGGGCGGATTCACCCATGGGGCGACTCTTGGAGTTAGAACCACTAAACAGGTTAAACGATTAGGATGCACGTCATTTAAGAGTTTGGTAGAAGGTACAAAGCTATTAATTCATGATGCAGAAATTATTGAGGAAATATCTACATTTATTGAAGTTCGAGGAACCCATAAAGCAGATGAAGGATACCATGACGATTTAGTCATGTGTTTGGTCTTATTCTCTTGGGCAACAAATGAACCATTCTTTAAAGATTTGACAGACACAAATCTTAGAAAAGTATTATACGAAGATCAATTTAAACAGATTGAGGAAAATCTTACACCGTTTGGAATTGTCAACGATGGAATGCCCGAAAGAGCGCAACCCGAAGTTATTGACTCAGATTTATGGTGGAATCAGGACCCTGAAGCAGAAATGAAAAAAATGAAAAGAAATTGGTTAGAAAATGTCTAAAAAGAGATACTTATAAATAAATAGTAATCAATAGTTATATTGGACTATCTATAAAATCTTAAGGAGAATAAGATGGCATTTCAGCTTTCACCTGGCGTACTAGTACAAGAAAAGGATCTATCTGCGATAGTGCCTGCTGTTGCTACTTCCGCTGGCGCATTCGCTGGCGCCTTCCAATGGGGACCTGTTGGGCAAGTTACAACCGTCGATTCTGAAAACAATTTAGTAAAATATTTCGGAGGACCAACCGACGAAACATATACATCATTCTACACTGCAGCTAATTTTTTGTCATACGGTAATAACTTACAACTAGTTCGTGTTGTAAACGAAGGATCCGCGAAAAACGCAATTGCAAACGCAAGCGCAACCGCAATTTTAATTAAAAATGAGGATGACTTTTTAAATGGTGCATATTCGGCGGGCGGTTCAGGCCGCGGTGAATTTGCTGCAAGATACCCGGGTAATCTAGGTAACTCTTTAAAGGTTGTTTTAGTAGACGCAAATACATTTACAACTACCGCAGTCACTCCTAATATTACGGGACAGTTTGATAGTGCTCCAAGCACGTCAACATATGCAACTTCAGTTGGCGCAACCAATGATGAAGTTCACGTTCTTGTTATCGACGAAGACGGATTGTGGTCTGGCGGTACACGCAACTCAGTATTAGAAAAATTCGCATTTTTGTCAAAAGCATCAAATGCTAAGAATACGAATGGGTCTTCTAACTACTATAAAGATGTTATTAACACATCTTCAGAATATGTTTGGTCAATCGATCATCCAACTGGTATGACTTCTGGCGCTAATGCGTGGGGAACTGCTGCAACAACGGGTAAAACATTTACATCGTTATCAACAGGCGTAGCTGCATCTCTATCACTAGGTGTTTCCGCAGAAACCGCCGTAAGCAATGGTAATGTTATTGCCGCATTTGATTTATTCTCCAATGACGAACAATACGATGTTAGTTTAATTCCTGCAGGTCCATGGAGCAATTCTTCAGTTGTTAGTAGTTTAGTAGCTCTTGCAGAAAACAGAAAAGATTGTATGGTATTCCTATCACCTGAGTTATCAGATGTTGTAGGCGTAACACCAGCACAACAACCAATTAATGTTGTGGATTATAGAAATAATCAGATATCTGTAAATTCTAGCTATGCTGAAATAGATTCCGGATGGAAATATCAATATGACCGTTATAACGACAAATATCGTTGGGTCCCATTAAATGGTGACGTTGCTGGTCTATGTGCAAGAACAGATTTCGTGGCAGATCCATGGTTCAGCCCTAGTGGTTACAATCGCGGACAAATCCGAAATGTTGTTAAATTGGCATACAGCCCAGGCAAAACTGACAGAGATACGTTATACAAAGCAGGTATCAACCCTGTAGTAACCTTCCCTGGTCAAGGGACTATATTGTTTGGCGACAAAACAATGCAGGCCAAACCAAGCGCATTTGATAGAATCAATGTTCGTAGATTGTTTATCGTATTGGAAAAAGCAGTTGCTACAGCCGCAAAATTCCAGTTGTTTGAATTTAACGATCAATTCACACGTGCTCAATTTAGAAATCTAGTTGAACCATTCTTAAGAGATGTTCAAGGTCGTCGTGGTATTACAGACTTCAAAGTTGTTTGCGATGAAACAAACAACACTGGTGACGTGATTGATAGAAATGAATTTAGAGCTGACATTTTTGTTAAACCTGCTCGTTCTATTAACTTTATAACATTGACATTTGTTGCCACAAGATCAAGTATTTCTTTTGAAGAAGTCGGCGCTTAATACCGGAGAAAATAAATGGCAAGCAATTTTAGAATAGATCAATTCAAAACGCAACTTAAGAACGGCGGAGCTCGTCCTAATCAATTCCAGGTTAGAATTGGCTTCCCTTCATATGTTCAAAACGACAGACAACTATTAGAATCTAGTAGTTTCTTAGTTACAGTAGCAGAACTTCCAGGCCAGACCATAGGTACCACACCGGTATTTTATAGAGGCAGGGAAGTTAAACTAGCTGGCGATAAAGTGTTCGCACCTTTCCAATGTACAATTTTAAACGACACAGATTTTAAACTAAGAAATGGTATAGAAGAGTGGATGAATGGAATTGAGAACATGGGACAAAAAGTAGGATATACTAATCCAATTGCTTATATGTCATCTATTGATATTATGCAATTAGATAGAAATGGCGAAACTTTAAGAGCATATAAATTGTTAGGCGCCTTCCCAGTAGATATTTCTCCTGTTGGATTAGACTTTAGCGCAAATGATCAATTATCTACATTTACAGTTTCTTTCCAATACCAACATTTTGAGTATGGTTTGAGAGCAGCTGACAGTGTGGCTACTTCTACAATATTACCTGGGATTATTCCTGGTGGTTTAGTTATCTAATTTTTGGAATTTAAATAATGGCAATTAATTTGTTTGGCTATACAATTAGCCGTGATGATGTAAATGATATTAACAAGGTGGCGCGGAATCAATCTTTCGTGCCGCCTGTTACTGACGATGGGACAGCAACCGTACAAGGTGGTGGCTATTTTGGCACTTACCTTAATATGGATGCAACTGCAAAATCTGAATCTGAGTTAATTACTCGATACAGAGAAGCATCTATGTATGCAGATTGTTCCAGCGCAATTGATGAAATTGTTACTGAAGCAATTGCAGCAGTTGAAGATGAAGCTGCAGTACAAATTAATATTGATGGATTAGATTTACCTGATAATATTAAATCGGCAATTAAGGAACAGTTTAACACTGTTGTTCGATTGCTAGATTTTAATATGAAGGGGTTTGATATCTTTCGTGCATGGTATGTTGACGGAAGAATATATTATCAAAAGATTATTGATACTAAGACTCCTAAAAAGGGAATCTTAGAATTAAGAAAAATTGACCCAAGAAAGATTCGTAAAGTCCGAGAAGTTAAAAAGGACAAGGATCAAAAAACGGGTGTTGATTTAATTAAGTCAATTGAAGAATATTTTATCTATAGCGAAAAAGGGATTAACTATAATCCTAATTATCAAACTTCTGTCTCAGGTACAAACCAGGGATTAAAAGTTGCTTTAGATTCTATATCATATGTTCCTTCTGGATTAAATGATTCAGAACAAAATGTAGTCTTAAGTTACTTACATAAGGCTATTAAGCCAGTTAATCAACTTAAGATGATGGAAGACGCGTTAGTCATTTATAGACTTGCTCGTGCTCCAGAAAGAAGAATATTTTATATTGATGTAGGCAATTTACCTAAATTGAAAGCTGAGCAATATTTAAAAGATATTATGGCTCGCTATAGAAACAAGATTGTGTATGATTCTGCAACAGGCGAAATCAGAGATGATCGTAAATTTATGTCAATGTTGGAAGACTTTTGGTTACCTCGTAGAGAAGGTGGCAGAGGTACTGAAATTACTACATTGCCAGGTGGTGAGAACTTAGGTCAAATTGATGATATTACTTATTTTCAGAATAAATTATATCAGGCATTAAATGTTCCTTTATCAAGAATGCAACCTCAACAAGGCATTTCATTTGGTAGAGCAACAGAGATTACTAGAGATGAATTAAAGTTTGCTAAATTTGTTGGCAGACTGCGTAAGAAGTTTAGTGAACTATTTAATGATATTCTTAAAACACAGCTAATCTTAACAGGTGTTATAACCGACAAAGATTGGGATGAGATTAAAGAAAAGATACAATATAAATTTGCACAAGATCAATATTTTGAGGAAATGAAAGATTCTGAGAATCTTCGTAACCGAGTAGATATTATTAATCAAATGCAACCATATGTTGGTACTTATTTTAGTAAACAATATATAATGCGAACTGTATTAAGAATGACAGATGAAGAAATTGCGCAGATGGAAGAACAGATTGATTCTGAACCTTCACCTACATTAGGCGCTGACGGGCAACCTTTAGATGCTATAAATAATCAACAGTAAGGAAAATTATGGAAACTACAGCAACGCTTAAAAATATGGTAGATGATATTTTAGCTGATCGTTCAAACGATGCAGTTAATCAATTTAATGCAGCAATGGGATTTAAACTATCCTCTGCATTAGATGCAAAGAAACAAGAAATAGCAGCTTCAATCGGACAAGAAAAAGAAGAAGAAAATGAAGAAGTTTAACAATCTTAGAGATGAGACACTAGAGGAAAAACTCAAGTCGTCTGATCCTACGGGCAAATGGATCCACGATTTCGTGCATTCAGATAATCCAAAGTTCGCAGGAAAATCTAAGAAAGAGCGTATTAGAATGGCACTCGGTGCATCGTATGGCGCAAAGAAAGTTAACGAAGAAGTGAAGACAACACACGAAGATCCTTTGGTAGTTACAAGAGACTCCGAGGGACATATTCATACTCATGCTAATTTATCTGTTGCCAATGCTATTCATGGTACAGATGTTAAACACCAAGCTATTCATACTGGTATGCCAGTACAAGCTGGTAAATTTACATTTGAGTTATCAAAGCACCATGCTTCAGAAGTTAAAGAAGCCAAAGAAAAAACAGAATATGATTACGAAGGCGATATGGCTCGTGGTCAATTACAAAGTATTATTATGAATGCTCAAAGAGTACATGATATGCTAAAAGACAACGATAATCTTCCTGAGTGGGTACAATCAAAAATTACTCTCGCAGAAGATTATATTTCAACAGTTTCAAACTATATGTCAAGTGAAATCGATGAAGCTGCATTGAACGAATTATCTCCTGGCGCTTTACAAAATTATAAAGTAGCTGGTCATAAGAAATTTGATAGCATACGAAATAATACCGACGCATCTTCGATAGCTAAAAAAGAAAAATTAGATAAAGGCATTAAAACAGCCCACGCAAAACAATATCCAAAACCTGCAAGTACACCTGCTCCTAAAGCAGATCCTAATAGCAGAGGATATGAAAAAGGTCGTTACATGGGTGACAGCGTTGAACAAGATGACGAAAAACAAATTGACGAATTAAAATCATCTACGTATCAATCGTACGTAGATAAAGTTGCGGATCCTAAAGTTGCTTCAAAGCGCGGCAACACCAAAAAAGGTGTACCTAAAAGCATTAAAGCAATCGGTGGAGTAACTAAAGCTATTGGTAAACAAAATTTTGCTGCAAGATTAGCGTCTGCCGCATCTAGAAACTTTTAAGAGGCACAAATGGCTGTCACAAAAACGGTACTTAAAAAGGTTAGACAACAAGCAGTTGTTAAATTTGTTGGCGACGGGCAAGCTAACGTTGACTTGGATGTTGATCTTAAATTAGCGGATGAAACTTTTTTAGGTTACGCTAATACAAATGTTACAATTACAGGCATGGTTTGGTCTGCAACCGATTCAGTTGCATCTCCTATTGTTATTAAAAGACCACATACTGCAGCTGCAAATACCTTAATGTTATTTGGCAATGACAATTGGTCGTTAACACAAATGTTTGGGTTTGCCGATAATGCAAATGCTAGTTCAAATATACATATTGTAATGCCACCTGTTGGCGGAACATTGTATTTAACTGTTACTAAGAATAATGGATATCGCGAACCTGATCAACAAACTAAAGTATAATAGGTAGATAAAAATGCGTTTAATTACAGAAGTTGCACAAGACCTAACGTATCTTGTCGAAGACAAAAAATCAGGCGGCAAGAATGTTTTCATCGAAGGCATTTTTATGCAGGCAGACCAATCTAACAGAAATGGTAGAATGTATCCTATGGCTGTCATGGAAAAAGAAGTTGCACGATATCAAAAATTAATTGATGAGAAACGTTCTTTGGGCGAGCTAGGACATCCTGCTAACCCAACACTTAATTTGGATAAAGTATCTCACCTAATTACGAGCCTTCGATTTGAGGGCAAAAATGTAATTGGTAAAGCAAAGATTTTAGAAACACCAATGGGTAACATTGCTCGCAATTTAATTGAGAACGAGATAATGCTTGGAGTTTCATCTAGAGGGTTAGGATCATTAAAACTCAATAAAGAGGGTGTTAATGAAGTACAGGATGATTTTCATCTTGCGACTGTAGATATTGTCGCGGATCCGTCAGCACATGAGGCCTTTGTTCAAGGCATTTATGAGTCTGCAGAATGGATTTGCGAAAACGGAGTTTGGAAAGCGATTGACGTCGAACGAGCGCAACAAACATTAAAGAAGGCATCTAAAGCTAATCTCGAAGAGACAAAATTAAAGATGTTTGAAGAGTTTATATCTAGATTATCTAGATAACCAAACTTATAAATAATTAAGAACAATCCATTTAGGAGACACTAATGTCAGTAGAAAGCAAAATTAAAGAATTGCTAGGGCGCGTAGATGCTAAAGCAAGTCTTGAAGAGGCTGATATGATGGGCGCAACCGGCGTCAACAAAGACAGCACTATCAAGCCAGCGAATAGCGGCGACGCAACGAACCCAAAACAGGGCGACTCACAAGACGCTTCTTACGAAGTACGTGATGAGAAGGAAGAGAATCAAGGTGCCAAAGTTTCTGGTAATGTTAAGAAAAATACATTAACACAGTCTGGTCCTGGCGCAGCTCCTAATTTCACTACTAAGGCAGATCCTACTTCTGTTGTTGGTCAATCTACTTCTGCAGGAATGCGCGAAGAAGATGAGACTGCCGACGATAAAGAAGTTGTATCTGAAGATGAAGTTGTAGCAACCCCTGCCGCAATTGATCTATCTCCAATCTTTGGCGATGATCTTTCAGAAGAATTTAAAGAGAAGGCAACATCTATTTTCGAAGCAGCAGTTATTGCTCGCGTTAATGCGGAAATGGACAAAGTAACTTCTTCTCTAGAAGAGAAGTATGCAGCTGATGTAGCTGACTACAAAGAAGGTATTGTTGAGAAAATTGATTCGTATCTAAACTATGTGGTTGAAAACTACATTAAAGATAATGAATTAGCCATTGAGAATGGTCTTCGCACAGAGATTGCGGAAGACTTCATGGCAGGACTAAAGGTATTATTCAAAGAACACTACATTGAAGTACCCGAAGAAAAATATGATGTAATCGGTGAACTACAGGCTAAGGCTGAAGAACTAGAAGCAAAACTAGACGAAGCTATTGGTCACAATGTAGACCTTAACAAAGAAGTCACTTCTTTAAAGCGAATTGCAGTTGTCGAAGAACTGTCCAAAGATCTAGCTGATACAGAAGCAGCTAAATTGGGTAAGCTTTTAGAGGGTGTTGATTTTGAGAATGAAGATCTATATAGAGAGAAAGTTGCTGTTATTAAGGAAAATTATTTCCCTAAGAAACAAGTAAATGAATCTAAACAGACTTCACAAGTTCAACAAACTTTAATCGAAGACACAGGCGTTGCCCCTGAAATTACTTCAGGTGACAATGTGGTCAACGCATACGCGCAAGCGCTTTCAAGAACAATCAAAAGAGCGTAATTTTTACGTTATCCCTCAAGGAGAAAAAAATGTTTTTATCTGAAAACCTACAACAAAAATGGCAAGCCATTTTAGAGCACCCTGATCTTCCAGAGATCAAGGATTCCTACAAGCGTGCAGTTACATCTGTATTGTTAGAGAACCAAGAGCGTTCGTTACGTGAAGAGCGTAGCGCATTGTTTGAGGCAGCTCCATCAAACAACATTAACGCAACAAGCGGTATCGACAAGTATGATCCAATCATGATTGGCCTAGTACGTCGTGCAATGCCTAACCTAATGGCTTATGACATCTGCGGCGTTCAGCCAATGACAGGCCCAACAGGTTTGATCTTTGCAATGCGTTCTACATATAATGGTGCTACTGATACACGTGCTAATACTTCAACTCGTGTTGAAGCATTGTATAATGAAGCTAACACAGCATTCTCTGGTACTGCAGGTTCAGCAACAGGTTCAAATCCTGTTAGCGGTACTTACACAACAGGTCAAGGTGTTGCTACAGCAACTGCTGAAGCTATGGGCACTTCTGGTGGTCAAGCATTCAACGAAATGTCTTTCTCAATTGACAAGACAACAGTTACTGCAAAATCACGTGCATTGAAGGCTGAGTACACAGTTGAATTGGCACAAGACTTGAAGGCTATTCACGGTCTTGACGCTGAAGCAGAATTATCAAACATCTTGTCACAAGAATTCATGTTTGAAATTAATCGCGAAGTTATTCGTACAATTTACAAAGTTGCTAAGCCAGGTTCACCTGCAACAGCATCTGCTGGTACATTCGACTTAGACGTTGACTCTAATGGACGTTGGTCTGTTGAGCGCTTCAAAGGTCTATTGTTCAACATTGAACGTGATGCTAACCACATTGCACAAGACACACGTCGTGGTAAAGGTAACTTCATCGTTTGCTCTGCAGACGTTGCAA